>Ga0210059_1009744_pt1 | contig 14941 bp, 10 predicted proteins | sample Ectturendosymbi2_FD_188042 | JGI IMG/M metagenome (GOLD analysis project Ga0210059, IMG submission 188042) | Ecteinascidia turbinata endosymbiont from Florida, USA - Sample 2 (SPAdes) (version 2) | ecosystem: Host-associated > Tunicates > Ascidians > Unclassified | place: Key West, Florida...
CAACCCACAGATCTTCAGCGTCATCGTCATTAAGATTTAAATCCGGCCGTTCTCTAAACATTAACCCGGATCTTATGTATAGTGCCGCACCACCGGCGTTAGTGAGGGAATTATTATGAATAAAGCAAAGCCTCAGCATTCATTGTTTGCAGTGCTCAACGTCAAGTTTCTTACATGCCTAGTTGTGGGCGTACAAAACAGCGACTTGTACTTTATCAGTGTATTCGATTCAGGGATTGTTTTGGGCAACGTTTATCATGGGTTACCCAGATAATCTTATCGTATTTTGTATTGCGCAAAACTGCGATATCTTTAATACTTTCAAAAAAACTTTTAGCATTGCGCAGCTTGCTGTTTAAATAGAAAAGTGGAGTTAGTTGCTGAACGCATTTTGCTGAGTGTGTTAATTGCAAAATTAATTTCGATAGGGTATGCCTATTAATGAAATACAGATGCCATGCTTCGTCCACGCAGACCTTATTCTAGATTTGTTGATATTTGTGGTTTATTCGTGCGATACAACATTTATGGTAGGTTAGTATTATACACATTCTGCCTTGCAGGAAAAGATGAAAACTGGGGAGTGTTGTCATAACGGCACGGAAAATTCGATCTGTTTTTTGCATGAGTTGTTTGCAGTTCATCACGGCACCTTTAAGTAATCGCTGTTAATTAAATTGACCATGTTTAAAACCCAAATTCTTCCAGTAAGACTGTTACACAATTTTTGATTACAAACTCCGAGTTTGTTAAGCGTGTGTAATGACATATAACTCGCCATCGCGCCTAGATGTAAGCTTTCTTACACTTAAATCAGAATGCGAACGTAAAAAGCAGGCAGCATGAACACAACGGCAGCGATCAAGAAACGGTGCGCATCTGTCGGCGACTAAGTAGAAATGACGACGCGCAGAACAACCGTCGACAGTTGCGGTAGCAATCAGGCAAACAGGCGCGATTGCTGGAGGGTCCAACAGGCCCGTAACCAGGGGGTGGGGCGCAGGAGGGCTTCGCCCCCCTGCAAATTTTTTCTCCCCCCCTGTAAAAATGTGATGGAAATAGTTTCAAACAATTGGACATTTCTCAAAAAATGTGGGCCCCTCTCAGAAAACTCTTCGCCCCACCTGGTGTCCTACTGGTTACGGGCCTGGGGTCCAATCACAACTTACGAGCGAAGCAAGGTAGCATCTCACCACAGCGTGTTTGTGGAAAATTATTTCCGACTACAAACACAACATACTTCATCGCAAACCCAGCCTAATTCAGCCTACTCTTGAGAAAGACCTTATGCTAATAGATTTAATAACGATTGGAAATGTCGTTTTTTGGAGGCGTTTCACAGCACGTCGAGCAAACGTCTTGCATTGTAAGTGAAACGTAAGAGCTTGTCAAATATGGATCCAAAAAAAAAAACAAATCAAAGGGCAAGCGACTATGGAAGTAATCAACAAACAGGTTTATTAATGACGGAATGCACAGCACAAATGATATTGTAAGTACATATATAACATCCTTCGATATGCACATAATCAAAAATAGTATGCATTCACGAATTGACACTAAAACGTATCGCCTCTTGTCGCCAAGGAATATCATATAGCTTGTTGTGCAAGATATGTCGTAGTAGATGCAGAGCTGTCCACTTAATGAGTTCCTCCTATTTGTAAAGAAGTTTTGTGTACTTGGCAAAGAAGCAAATGCCTAGTAATCATTGTCAAGTACCAGACCAGTGACCAGCATGGGACAACAGGGGTAGCGAAGAGTTTGCTGAGAGGGGCCCAAATTTTTTAAACTATGTCCAATAGTTTTCAGCTACGCTCGACACATTTTTCCAGGGGTGCGAAAAATTTTGTGTACGGGCCTGTCAAGTGCTAACACACTACTATGCAACTGCCATAACACCATGGACGTAGCCAGGGGGGCACTTGGGCCACGGAATGGGACAGTTAGGCGACGAAAGAAAACCACACTGGACCCTGACCCTCAGGATGACAACAAAAACACTGATCTAGCAAACATCCCTTGTAGTATAACCTTTGAAGTATTTCAAAAACATACTTTTTTTCGTATAAATCATTTGTGAGCACCATCACTGAAACATCCCGTCGTCGAACTGTCCGAGATGCCTTGGGCCATAGTCCCCAAAATACATCATTTCCATAATTTGCCTCACATTTTGCCAATTTTACGAAAAGCTTGTACTACAGCTGAATGAACATGGTGACGTCTTCGAATCGCAAACAATAATGTTATTATTGTGTGATATGCACAATGACATGCATATCACACAAAGTTTGTTCCCCCAAATTTTTTAGCAAACTAGGTCCCTGGTGGGAGTGCATACTCCTCAGGGGCGGATCCAGACAGCAAGTTTAGGAGAGCGATTTCAGTAATAGTTGGTAGTCAAGTCTCATTACGGGTTCACTGTTGTAAGAGAGATGAAGTACTGTATACTTCTCATCATTGCTGTGACAAAACAATAGACGGTAAAATGACAAAACAATAGACGGCGAATGCTGTTTTCCGAATTGCACAAAATCATGGTGAATAAAGTTAATCATGGTGAATAAAGTTAATCATGGTGAATAAAGTTACAGAAGACGATCGCCCCACCTGGATCCGCCCCTGATGCTCCTAAATCCCCTACAGCTCGCTCCAGCGGTGAGTGATACCAGACCTGACGAGAGAGGGTAACAAGCGGGTACGCTGCATTCGGGAACTTCAAACAGGGTCTCGAACTCAAATTGCTCCGAGGGCCAAATGAGGACCTCCGAAGTAATCCGCGGGCCGCATTATGACAACCTTGAGTACCCGAGGGCTACTCATGACACTTACCCAAGAATGGCGGCAGTTGAACCTCACTAGAAATAGCTTTTACATCTTATTTCCTGCGAAAGGTATCAAGGTATCATGAGTTATAGGCAAACCATTTCTAGCCGTCTCTACGTTCGTTTAAGGAACTTGTTCACTCTCCAGAGAGCACTTTGTCTGTGAGTTTCTGTGATCCCAAACAGCATCGCGGGCCGCACAAAACGCCTTAGCGGGCCACATGCGGCCCGCGTTTTTGATACCCTGTTCAAAAGGCTCTGACAAATCCGTGCTTTAGGAAACAAGGTGCACTTCTGGTCAATTTTATGCAGTATCAGATGTTTTTGCCCATAAAATTTTGCCCCTAAAATTCATGCTGATTTTTGCAGATGATCAGGGAGCTTTTTGCCTAGTTTTTGGATTTTATTTTACTGGTTGCTACAATTCCGATATATTACCGCAATTTCGAATGTCCCAATACAACAGTTTGAATGTTCAATTGCGACCAAAATTCCAAAGTGGGGATAGCTTCACGCAAAACGAGTAGATTCTCAACTCTACGATTGTTAATGATTTCTAAATTCGAAGGTCCTGACGTCAAATCCGTGACGTTACAGTCATATGAAGTTCTAAAATCAACTATATGCGGGGCCCGAGTCAACTTTTGACGCCCTTTTCCTCCCAACTCACTCTTCGCACCGATGCTGCCACGAACAGCCTGGGTGGGGGCGCCCAAACTGACTTTGTCCCCAAATGCGGGAAACCCTAGGTACGTAGGCCACTGCCCGTTTTCCCATTAGAGAACCACTAATCTAGCACACAGCGGCACAAGCTTCTTTCGATCCAGTTAGGTATTTTTTTCTATCTCACTGTCGGTTCAGTTTACGCAGGCTAATAGTATTCAAGTATGTCAGTCAAACTAAAAGTGGTGTTTTTTGCATTGGTGTTAACCCGAATTTTTCTTTCCCTTTAGTGAAGCTTTTACTTTAACTAAAACTAGCTATCTCAATTTAATTTTTGCCTCAGCACCAGACTTCAGACAATGGTTACGAAAAGCCCCAGTGCGGTTATGATACACCTGAAGTTTTTTGTACATAAGCAAGATATCTGTTTGCGGTTTAAGGCGAGATGCTGTGCTCTATGACCATCTGATACAGTGCGCATTGTTGCATGTCTAACTAAGCAATAACCAAATCATATTGCTGAAAAGCCTAAAAACCGCTGACAAGACGATGCGGTCCACATTTGTGGGCAGTGAACGGGGTCCGCCACGAAAAAAGGTTGAGAACCACTTGTTTTTGCTGTGTCTGACTGAATCTGAGATGCATTTTCAAACATGCTTTACTGTTTTCAGTTGTTTTTTTCACGGATATTGCAAGTGTGCATACTATGACAAACAATGCTTTATGTGACGTCATGCATAGAGTTTCGTGTTTTTACGGACAAAAACAGGCTTACCATAAAAAGCGTGTGTCAATTATTGTTTTTTACGTCTCAGCGGCAGTTATCACTCCTCTTTTCCTTTCGTCCATGCAGTACTATAATGGACGAGTCATGTAAGGTTACCACCCAATCGACATGCAGATCACTATAACTTTGTACCATGTAAAAAAGAATGTTTTTGACAATAAAAATGAAGATATTCTGGTTTTCAATGAAAGGAAGTATTCTTCCATACTCCAGACAATGAAGTGCCTGACAGCATATGCAATCCAACCTTTGTCTTCTCTAAATCAAGGTGTAAAGGTGACATCGTTATGAAGGCAAAGAAATTTTGTTTGGTTGAAAATGTGAACATCAGGTGAGTAACTGAGAAATAACGGCCAGCTCTGGAGAAAACTGAGTCAGCAGAAGACATAGCGGGTGCTTTAAGTTTTGTGTGCCTAACGAAACCAAGGATGGGGAACGTGCGGCCCGCATGAAAATTTAAAATGGCCCGCATCAGAAAAGTCATTACCTAAGCTAAGTTACAACACATCATCTCGCTGAAACGAAACTCCATGATAAGCAGATATTTATGCAGTTAGTCAAGGGAAGTCTCTCGCGCTCCTCATAGTTTTCTATCCTTACTTTCTTAGGAAGATAAGGCTAGAATTATAGCATAAAATTAAATTATTTTTGCGGCCCGCCCGCGGTATTCCACATTTCATGCGGCCCACGATAATAAGTGGGTTCTCAACCCCTGGCCTAAATCATATAGGCGAACTCTCCCAGTTGTTTCTGGGAGCAAAACGGGAGTGGGTTTTTATGCCTCTTTTCAGGGTTTTTCTCTCGATTGGCCATTGGCTGAATGTTTCATTGAATAAATGAAATGTGAATGGGTACCTTGTTAACTTCTATGTGACCAAATTAATTGCGAAGTGCGGAATTCGCATGGTTGACAGGTACAGATACCCTCGAGTTGATACTATGGATAAAAATAGATGCCTTGTGCTGTGTTTATCCCACTGGAAAAAATAGTTTTCTCTTGTATATGTCGGTCGGCAGTGTAAAGAGGAATGAGTTGTGAAGACATCGGACCCCCAGAACTAATTTTTACTTTAGTTGGTGGCAACACATGACTGTGCGGACCTGTACGCACTGACAATGTTGAATGAACTTATTTTTTGTAAGAGGCATATTTCTATTAAACTGCTAACGAGACTTTTCTAACGAACTTCCTAGAACCAGCTTCTAATGCGACTGCTTAGAAAGCAGTTCCGGAAGCTATTGTGACGGAATCTCCGTTGTTGTATACGCTCAAATTGTTAATCATTTCGTAAGAGCTGGTTATTCGGTTGACACTTCAACAATGATATCACTACCTTTTGTATGGAGCAGGAGAATGCTTGACCACTTGGCGTGCAAACCCGTGTCGTGTGGGTTCACTGTTAGCAGAACTGCTACTCAGGGTTAAAACCTTTAAATAACATTGGAAAGTCATGCCCAGAGCATGATGAAGCAGGTTTGGCCAGCTTTCAACTAGCTGAACTGACAAAAACTTTTCCTGGTGTTTTGCAGTCAGTTGTTTTTTAGTCCGACTGTTGCCAAAGACATCACAATCAATATTGTGCGTCGTGTCCATGAATCAGTTTATCTTTCTTTTTTGTATGCGTAAGGGTACAAACCCTTATGTCCATTTGAAAAGCAATTGCCTGAAAGAAATTTTAAAACCTATGGTCGCGAAGTAAACTTCATCCTCGTTCCGTTTCCGCTGAAGCTGGCTACGTGCAGTATAAGGTTAAAAACATGAACTTTCGCATCAGTTAATTTAGAATGAAATACACGTTGAAGTGGAGTATGATGGTGCCCAAAGCTGCATGAACCTAAAAGTGGTATTGTAACTGTACAGCTGCATACGATTAGCAGATATTCATCTGGCAATTCTCCGCGCAAGCAAAACGCATGCAAAATTTATGCTGCATCCACATGACGGAGTTATCAGCTGCTAGTCCTCTACCTTTGTCTGTGGAGCTGGTGGAGCTTAGTCTTACTGTGAGCCACGCACTTTTGTGTGTTGGTGCAGAATGCCGCAAAAGTTCTTGGAATTTTTGTGCCAACAAAGCCTTACACGTTGTGAGAAAGGAGTTCAGAACGGTCTTTAGTCATTATGTGAAAGGCATAAAAGCTCTATAAAGACTAATCGAAAAAACTGCTTTGCAATTTTAAGGGTCAACTTGAAGGAGTCGTGATGAGGACGAACAACAGTCAGGCATTTTGCAAAATAAGTGAAATCCTGCAGTCCATGAAATCCTGCATTTACCTTGAAACGGACGGAAATGCAAATGCCTACTCCAGACTCATCAGTACAATAACAACACGATATAATGGTGCATTTGGGCGTGACGGAGATTCAGGCCGTCTGTATGAAAGTGGTTACAAAAAAATTAAAAAGAAAAACACCGCATGTATTAGAATGGGTCTGCAGAGCATACCGGACCGGAGAAATTCCCGCGCAAAGCCACGTGCGTTTAGGCGTTTTTTTTTCCGAAAATCCCCGAAACCACCTTGACGCCAAAGAGTTAATTGATGTTCAATTTTCCACTGACAAACAGCTCGCAAGAACGCAAGACCCCCCAGACACTGCAAAACTCCGATGTAAACCAATATTGTCAGTATTGGATCCTACGATTGGTTGTTTCTACTAGATTTCCCCCAAACAGAGATTGCTTGGTGTAACTCTCTATGTTATTTAGATCAGCTACAGTAGAACAGTTTCTCGTGAGCTTTACTGGGAAAAACGTGTCTATGTTGGTCTTACTTCACATGGTTAACCGAGGGTGTTGCGAAAATACTTTGCTGCTGTGCAAATTTTCTGCATGCTGTTCACCATCGGCCTATGGCAACCTGCTTATTTTTTGGAACTGTGGTGGTTTATACCTGTTTACAAAGGCGAACAACGTTCTTTCCCATGTTGTAACTTTGCTATTTTAGTTAACTTGCTGACCTAAGGTCTCTGTTCATAAAAGTTATTAAGTTTTAAGGCTCCTTTCACTGCAACATAATCATTATTACGTGACAGAGACGTTCTTTAAGCATTAGGGCAGCGTAGATGATTGTGGCTAATTCTGTTACAACGGGCCCTTTGAGAGGAACCATAATGCTAATATTGCCCTCAGTGAAAATGAGTTTGACACCCCTGGCATAGACGATTTATTTTGTATTGCTTGGAAAATGACATTTCAGAACGGCATAAATAAGCCCTGTGTCCACTGAATGGATTGTGCTTGTTTAGTTCATAAAATATGTGGTTACTATTACTATAAAAAGGAAGTTTACGTACAGGTAATCAGATCGACAGTCAGACGATATTTTCGAGGGCGGCAACACGGTCACGGAAGATGTCTATATCCGAAAAACAAATCTACTAAAAACGCAAGCAATCGCGGAAATTTAACAAAAAGAACTTCTGAACTACATAAAAGAGCTATAAATTCCAAGAAAAGATCGCAATGCCATTTGTTCTGTAGAAGAATATAAGAAAAGCTTTAATTTCTATTGAAGATCTAAGGAAATTGCTAAACCAAAGTCGGCGCAACAAAAGATGGATTTTTCAGAAAGCACTAAATATAAGAGGGGCATACTTTCACGCTTTTCAGATAAACGGCCAAATAGGTCACATTTGCGTGGAGCCCCAAAAACTAAGATGGCCTATGGCCCCGCGCGCCCTAAATCCGTTCCTGCTACCAACTACAACAAGAACTGGACGTACCGTGCTCTGCTGGCGTGGAAACAAGCTTGATATTTGAACTACCAACAGTGTTGACCTACCCACAGTGCTCTTATTTCAGCGCGTGAAAAGCGTCGATCAGACTTTGGTGTTTAATTAGATTTAGTTGTTTAATTACACTGACAGTGCTTCTGCAGCTGAAAAGCATATCCAGTTAATTTTAAGCCCTTAACCTGTGGTTGCAGGGCCGGCCCTAGCAGGTGCGGAGCCCAATGCAAGACCTAGGCGCGGGGCCCCTCTGATGAGTTGTTTTATGACGTCATCGTGTTCAGTCAACCGTATTACGACCGTGGTAGAGCGCAGATATAAAGCACCAACACGAGAATTGAACACGTTTGCTAACATTCGATAATAGAGGAAATTCGCTAGTTCTAACGAGAGCGTTCTTTGTTAACAATGAAATTGATATGGCGTTTCTACTGAATTCTCAAGCGCAAAGTGTGTCTGGCAAAAATAAACAACCTGCTCAACCACCATGGCGCGGGGCCCAATCCAGCTGCATCGGTTGCATCGGCTTAAGGCCGGCCCTGTGTGGTTTGTGGAGGCTGAAGGTTTTGCTTGTAATTCTTTGAAGCGCGCTGCTCTAGGGATGAGTGGGATGGAAGTTCCCGCATATATTGTTGTGCAGAACTCTTACTGTGCCACTCTGCTTGTTTGCATTTTTCAAAATCTGAACTTATCCACAGTTTGCTTAGGCTTCTGTATGCGATGTTTATCATCTACAGTACACACACGCAGGATCTAGATTTTGTACAAGCCTTTTTTGTTTTTATGAAGGGTCGTGGCTGCTTAGAGCATTATCGCAATTTTTACTTTTCGCGTATACTCTTACACTTTGCTAACAGCTTGCGAATTATCTTGACCTTTTTAGGAGATCACTGTGGTGTAAGCTTACAGTTAATCGAAGAAATAAGATGGCAGTTTAATTCGAAGTACCCCTAGTTTTAGTTGTGAGTGCAGTCAACTGTTTATCCACAAATGATGTGCATTTCTTGGCTATTCTAATCACAAGCAATTTTTCCTTTTCAAGGCTTTTTGCTTTCATAACTTTAGCCCCCCCCCCTTAGAAAAATCCTTGCTGCGCCCCTGGATCTGAATGTGAAATAACTTTATGCACATGCTTAACTTCTTCCTCCAAGTTATCGGTTATGTAATAAGCATTATGGAATGGTAAAATGCTAAAACACGCACCGCAGCTCATTGCAACTGGCAAAGAAAAGCTTATAAATAGGTATCGATAACTTTTTACGTGGTTTTTGCTGGCACAAAATCTGGAGACTATTGCTTAATCATTATATTTGTACTGGATATAGCAAACAGTGACCAGAATCGTAGTATTGGCAAAAGCTGAGTGATTTGCACAATGTGCATATCGGTATTGGTGAAAAGAATAGCATACCGAAGAATCTTGATAAATTAGTGTCACAGTCTCTGTTTTGAGAGTTTTTCATTTGATACATTGCGAAGTAAGTATTTTGGAGCCGGAGCCAAAAATTCTAGATGTTGGAGCCGGAGTTGGAGCCAAAAACTTTAGATGCCTGGAGCCAGAGGCTGAGCCCGGAATTTGACTTCTGGCTCCACAGCCCTGGCTTGAACCAACAGTTAGCGGGACAAGCTCTTGGCCAGAACTTGTGAAGGGTAGCTGAACATTCTTTTAAATTTAAATGATAGATAACCCTAACATATATTAAAAATATAACATCAGAATCTCGTTGATTTTTGACAAAACATCATAGTTTTACGCAATGGCTAAAAGCCTATTCGTAGAAAAGATGGATTAAATTACGGAAAGTTGCCGTATTTGTGCGATTCCCACCTACGTTCCGTTCTTCAGTATAATTCACTTGCCAATCGTGGATGATTGTGCCACCGAAAAAGATCTAATTCTAGACCTAAAGCAGTAGTTGCATTTAAATAAACAAAATAAGCCCTCATTTCCGGTCTTAAATATGAAACGAATGGCGCATTTTGAATATTAACGATATGCTCGTCATTTGTGACCAACGGCGAACGTGGAAAACCTGCTGTTCGTCTTTGCAATAGCGTCTTGTTCAAACATTAAAACAAACAAGATATAAAGTTGTTCCCATTGTGCATTTCTACACGTGAGTCGCCAAACTTGGCATCCAGGTTCATTTTCAGGGCTACAGTATAAAGCCACGTTCCAACCTTTCTATCAGCTATAGTACATTTCGATAACGCTCTAGTATAAGGTACGAACCCTTAAAGACCTGCGCTATTGCTTGCGAACGCAAGCCTTGAAAATAGCTATAATGTCACTAATGGAAAAAATTGCCATAATGTTGCTGCGTTCTGTTTGACCATCAACGCCTCTGTACCTAAAAAGTGCAAGTTTTTGTCGTCCACCTCATATATTGTATCTTACACACAAAAATGAATGATTTAGTCGTTTATTCGTATGTTATTCAGAATGGCTGTACTGATTCAATTGTTCGTCTAAAGTAAAACCAGGCTTTTAGAAAAGGTACTGTCAATGCAGTTGCATTGATCAAATTGATCTGAACAGCCATGAAACAAATTTTGTGAGGTTGTATACTTCTCTAAAGCGGCAATATGAACCAGATCTCATTGAATAACTATGCGTGTTTCGTTAAATTGACTGCTATTACACGTCTTTATCTAAATGCAAAAATTTAGCTAATTATGACTCTTCAACAATTATGTATCATGTTGTTTAGAATCTTCCCAGAGGAATTGGGATAACGAAAGTTTTGAAAACTCTACCAGACAAAGAAAACCACTAGAAATAGGTGAAAACTGATGGGTTCATGCAGCACAAAAGTTCAGAAGATAAAACAGAGCTCTCCTGAAAGAAAAGATAACTGGACGACCCCGACCGTGGAAAAACAACGCCAGACAAGTTTTCAGAGAAGTGGAAAAGCAGAGACAAAAAGCCGTTCAACCAACCACAACGAAAAAAAGCTAATCGGCTCGGAGCAACGTCCGCAACTAAAGACTGCAAATAAAGTTTCGTACAAGAACGATCCGAAGCAACAGGTGCCTTCAAAACGACACAAACCAACCGTAACTTTTCACACTGAATCATGGACTGGCCCGGGTATGGTGGAGGAACAACGACAGCATCAACAACCAGCTGAAATTTTACCTTCTAGGAAAGAAAACTACGAATATTTGACTGAAGCATTTAGTAACAGTAATGTTAACTGCAATAGAACAAAAGAACAGGAGGTAAGATTTTAATTAGACAAACACTGTCAATCTAGTACACTTTCAGAAGTTGGTGATTTTTCTCACTATTTTTACGTGACCTTGAAAGAAAAAAAGAGCAAACATACTTCGTTTTAAGTTTTGATATCTTTCAGTTGTTATTCCAATGACATTAAGGCTTGGCCAATTTCACAATTTCACAATTTCGCACTTAACAATGTTTTTTTCTTCAAAATAATGAAAAAGTTCATAGTTAGTGAGCAAAGCAGTGACAGTTCCCGAAATGTTCAAAACTAAAGTCCGTCCTTTCTGAAGATACCAAACTAAACCGTTTGGTTTGTTTGAGCGGAAAAGTAAAATCACAGTAACTTGTAAATTACTTTTTAAGAAACTACGTATGGATAAAAAAATATTGATAAACGAAAACCAAAAGTGAGTGTAATTCTGCAGAAGCGTTTCCACGTCAAATCTACAATTTTTGAAAACACTTTTTACCCTTTCATTGCGTTTTGTTTTACTTTTTCTGCGTTTCGAAGTGAAGGCAATCACGTTCTGTGAACATTCTTGCATCGTCACAATTTATTTCAAATTCATGCCATATTGCGACTCAAGCAAGCAACATATGTTGCAAATTTCTTTCGGAGAACAATTTCGACTGTTCATAGAGGTTGAATCCAATGATTCTAGCATATTTTCTCACCAAGATTTGTCTTTGACAAGGTGGTGCTCGCCTACTTTGTAGAGAACATAGGCGTACAGCAAGGCATTTCTCAGGAAGACTCCAGCCGTTGCCGGGGAATTTTTGTCCTTGCCCCGATTTCCGATAAGCTTTTTTTCATGAAAGTTGAGTGCATCATCATCATCATGGCCTACCCGGAGCGCACAACGATGGGCACGGTGGCGCTCACAATCCTCCAGGAATTATTTTTTGTTTGTTTTCCAGTTTCGATGGCAGACTTCCATTCTCTTTTGTTGCAGGCAGGTTTTCCCATGAACTATATGTTACGTTAAATGCGTTTAAGTCACGCTTTAACTTTAACACGGCCCGGAAACGCAGTTTTGGACGCCCAGTGGGTCATTGGGTTGTTCGCTAGAGAGAACTTGCTTTGGCAGGTGGTTGACCTCCATCCCGCATACATGTATGACCAGCCCATCGTAGCCGTCGATATCTGATGGTGGTTATGAGCTAGTAGGAACGAGCCGCTTACAGTACTGAAATATTGGGCACACGGTCTCTCCTGGACCCTGGACAGCCCCATAAAGAGCGAAGACAACGCAGTTGAAAAGCGTTAAGACGGCATTCTTGGTTCCGATACGTTGTCCACGTTTCACAACCATAGAGAAGCACAATGGCAACACAGGCAAACACAGGCACTTGGACTTTTACTTGGATATAGAGGTTGCCATTAGAACAAACACGTGGACGATTATGACCAAACGTTTTCGTGGCTTTTCCGATACAATTGCTAAGCTCCGATTTCAGGGAGTTTGTGTTGTCGACTTGGTGCAAATCGTCTGATATTACAAAATTTAATCAATTTTATATGCAAAGTATATAAAACGCAAAAAGGTCATCCACTTTTATGAAACATAGTATCACCATACATTTTCACCACTCGCAGTTTTCAAAGATCCATCTCCAGTATATACAAAATTTCCGCGTTTCATCGCTGAATTCCATAATTCAAGCTACTCTGTCCGTCTGAGTTTTATTATTTTGCTTTGTAAAAGATATCACCTTGCTCTGAAAATTTGCAAGCGATGCACCGTTTTGCCTGATTGTTACAAATTTTGCAATGTTGGAACCAGGGATGTGGAAGCGGCTATTTCGTCAACCGCTTCCACATCTATTGCTTCCGCTTCCACCGCTTCCGCTTCCAACAGGACCTGGACTCTATCTCATCTATGAACTTGCTGACAAGCATGGCTATCAAAACCAGCAGCTTACGATTTACAAGGGCACAATACTAGTTAAAGTGATCGCATGAGTTAGTGTCTCTCAGCACGGTACTGCTACTCTGCTCTTACAAAAAACACAACTAGAGATCGACCGATATGGCTTTGTTGGCGCCGATACCGATATATCGGCCATTCATGGACCGATAGCCGATACCGATATTTCCAAAATTTTTAAATCATGTTTTCTGCTTCATTATCAAACATACAAAGTATTTTATGCCTTACGTTTGTTTTCGTAAACTTCAAAAATCAGTTTTTTTTATCTCGTAAAAGCTGTCAAATTAGTTTCAGATATGATTATGATGAACAGGCGAGGTTACTGTCTGCACTGTACTTATTTGGTATATGAGTTGAGTTTATTCGGCGAAAATTAAGAATTTCAAAGACGAGAAAGAAACCGATAGCCGATACCGATATTTCCAAAATTTTTAAATCCTGTTTTCTCCTTCATTATCAAGAATACAATGTATTTCATGCCTTACCTTTTTTTCGAGCTAAAATATTTCAAATTGTAGCAATTTCGATATTTTGTTATGGTTTTCAATTAATCTGATTAATGCTGATGCTTTTGCTTTGGCTGCGACGGTCGACGCGTGCACCATGGTTCATCTTGTCTGTTTCTTTATGAAACCGCACCTGCTAGCGTTGCTGCAAGATAGCTGTCTTGACTTGCTTCATTGTGCTTTCTTCAGCAAGGTGTCTGGATGCGTGAGGAATATAACAGCGTTTTGTCAACACCTGCTGAAGCCGATGCCGACACCAATATATCGGCAAAACCCAAATATCGGCCAGGCCGGTATATCGGTCTATCTCTAAACACAACCTAGAAAACTGTCTTCAACACATTTCAATACAAACAGCACTTACAACAACCTGACCTCAGCCTAACAAATATCAAGCTAAATTGCATAGCGTACCGTTTAAGATTTCTTCAAAGCGCTTTGATTGCCATACATTATTTCGTCATAATAATGCTTTGAGCAAAATTCTAGAACGCAAGGTTTTGGACAAACTTCTTACATCTTTAATGAAATGTTAAAAGCTTTTTAGATTGAGTCGGCAAACACATATGTACAGTAACATCTAAGTTAAGTTCGCACAAAGTTATGAAAAAATCTGTATTCAACTTTTTCAGCAATTGATTGGTATTTACAACAAATCAAACGTGACAACTGGTCATAAAAAATGTTAAACACGAAACATTATGTTGCTGAAGTTCACGATTTGATATAATTGTTCACCAAGTTCGTTTGCTTTCAAAATGGTTAGTGAAGGTGGAAGGGGCAGTTTTCTCGATGCATGTTATCAATCCAAAGAAATACCTTACTATCCAGCTCTGTTAATCTGCGGACAGACGCATTAACATTTTTTGTGTGTGTGTCTTCAGACATTAGGGCAAATAACGTTTGCACATAACTTCCCGCTTTGCACAGACTTTCCTACAGCAGCTTCACTCCGCACTGCCATGCGATGTTTCGTTAACTTGGATCAGTTGGATGGTTTGACTCAAAATGACTCAAACGCTTGGCTTTGCCTAACATTGTTTGTGAAATGAATAGCATAATATAAGCGAATACTATATGCCTTGCTGAAAAGAATAGTTAGCTTCAGTCAAAGCATCAATCAGTCTCCAAACATTAGCCCTAATGATCAGCACCTGTTTGCTAAGGCAGTTAAAAGCACAACTGCTAAGTTCGCACCTGATTGCTGTGCTTTCAAACTGTTACCATTTTAGTAGACAGCAGTCAGGTTTGAAAAGTCAGCCTCCGATAAAAT
>Ga0210059_1009745_pt1 | contig 14940 bp, 9 predicted proteins | sample Ectturendosymbi2_FD_188042 | JGI IMG/M metagenome (GOLD analysis project Ga0210059, IMG submission 188042) | Ecteinascidia turbinata endosymbiont from Florida, USA - Sample 2 (SPAdes) (version 2) | ecosystem: Host-associated > Tunicates > Ascidians > Unclassified | place: Key West, Florida...
AAATATTTGTTTTAGTGAGCATGATTATTTTAGGGCTGAGTAAGTGGAGTTTTCAATGAATTACACACTTTGTGAATTATATAATAAATATACAATCTTATCAAAATACGAACAAAATAACATTTCATTCAAATAGCTTCTTGTTTGCGTGCTTTTCCATTGCTTTGGAATGTTGCAAGTGCGCGAGAATGAGATTTCACTGCGCAACAGTTCTGGTGATCCTGAGTATTTGCGCCCCTTAGAGGGAACATTGCTGACGATACAATGCAAATGGACGTTCACAAGTCGCTTTATCCTTTCTACACTACAGAGAAAATGCCCCATGTTATGGTAACAATCACAAAAACCGCTTCGTTGGCAGCAATAGCCAGGTATATTAGTATTACGACGATATACACAGTAGGCTATCTGCAGATTTTCAACGCAGAGCATTACTTTTCTAGTAAGCATTGCCATGATTTGTAAAGAAAGAAGGATTGGATTTCCATGGTTTTCAACGAAAACACAAATTATGACTTTATTTTGCTTATCTCCCCCTAATTGCGGTATCAGCCAGCAAGGCTTGTCAGCATCACTTAGAAACAAGAGCTGCAAAAGTCTGGGATCTTGAACACCACGCAGGTTTTGCAAAATTGACCAGATGAATTATGAAAACTCGCAACAGCAAATATAGCTTTGCACTTAGTATTCACTCAGATATCAGAACTAAACCTTAACAATTAAGACGTATTCCCACAAGGCTGCATAAACGTATTCTAACAAAACACATAATTTTACACTGCATGAAAAGAAGCCTGCATAAGTGTAGTTCGACACTCAGGCACATTGGTCATACTCGCACTAATAATGGATTTTTCAAACTTGTGGAAGCATTGCTATAGACTCACTCATGCTTCTTTTCACAAAGTACAAATGTAGGCTACGTGGCTTACCGCCATCAGCATGTCACTGTCTCGCTGTATCACCTGCCAAGATGGCTGCGTTCAACCGTCTCATGCAAAAAAAACGCCCTCTACCGTAATTTAAAGTGAACCTTTGCAGATTTGTTGCCACGGCATTGTTACGCAATAAAGACCAACAGTAGAACAATCCGCTCGCGACTTTCGCAACCCACCTCTGCAGGCAAAGGAAGGGACACGAGTGAACTGCAAGCCCATCACTGCATGACACTACAACTGTGAACCTGACTCTTGTGCAGTGTGAGTTTCATACCGGCAAAAAAAACTGTCACTGCCAATATCAAATCAATTAATTGGAATTTCAGATGCCGACTTCAGGTTTTTCGAGAAATATTTGGTTCTTAATCCAAATTTCCAGGGGGAAAAACGGGCATTTGCCCCCACTGCGAACGCCCATGCGATCATATCAGGTTTCACAAACAAGGCCAGCTCATCTAATGAACCGAAGAAACGTTTCTGACTAATTGTTAGCATAAGTTAATTTTTAGTATCTTTAGCGATAAATTAATAAGTAGTACAAAAATATTTTTGGCAAAGATTTTCAATGAAATCAAGTTCAAGTGTCATGTCAACACCTCATTAGGCCTGGTGGGGGGGATGCATCTCCTGCATCTCCCCCTGTGTCCGCGCCTGACATGTACCCTTAGGGGCAGGGCCAGATTTCCCAACAGGCTTTAATCCTACTTAGGGCCTCCAGCAAATTGTGGTACGCATAGTGTCAATTGCCCGTATATAATCAAGCCGATAAATATTTGTCGTAAATTTGTGTTTTAATTACTCACGATAGGCTATTTATTTTTATTCACTTAATCACATTTCGTGTTGATAATGCCAGAGACTTCCAAAGAGTTTCCATGAATCTCAATATCACTGTTGGTCAAGCCGCATGCCGACAATTGTGTCGCTATAGGCTATGCTGTTATGAATATTAATTCAACTCCCCCAGCCAATGTAGCAGAATCAGAGTGCAGAAAAATATAACTTGCTAAGCTAGTTGAAAAGTTTACACTCTGTTTTTCATAATGTTGGTTTCACTTAGATCTATTAACTGATGTGGCACCTGCAAATCTGCTAGAACAGTGCTTCTCAACCTTTTTGATGTCGCGGCCGACTTTTCGCCGAGACCTTGATTTTGGGCCCACTTCACGAAAAATTTGTTTCAGAACTCATGCCTAGGCGTAATTATTGCAACTAGGGGTAATTACTGCGTTATCTCGGAACATTTCGCGGCCCACCTGAAGGAGCTTCGCGGCCACCGGTTGAGAAGCGCTGTTCTAGAATCATGGAAAGTTTTTCAATATTTTTTCTCGAACTTCTAATATTAACATGACAAAGACATATATTTTCCTTATTTTGAGTGCTTTGCTTAGCTGGTTAAATGAGTCAGTGTCATGATAATCGCATCCCAATTCAATATCTTCATTTCTGCTAATCCTAAGTAATCGATTTTTGCATTATGTTTGTTTATCACTGCATTAATGGGCAGGGAGTTGGATACACAAAAATGACAGAAGTAGGGACGGATCTAGCCAGTAAGTTTAAGGGGGGGAACGATTTCAGTAATAATTGGCAGTCAAGTCTCATTACGGGTTCAATACTTTAAGAGAGATGAAGTACACTTCACAGCATTTGCTGTGACAAAACAATGGAAGGCAAAATGGCCTTTTATCGCGAATGCTGTTTTCCGATTTGTACAAAATGATGGTGAAAAAAGTTACATTTGTAGGTTGTAGGGGGAGCGATCGCCCCAATCGCCCCCTCCTTGATCCGCCCTTCGACAGAAGTATGGTGCTGAGCTTGAAGCCAGCTCAGCAAAGTGGATGTTGCTTACATTGGAGCACGCAGCCAGTTATTACAGATGTCACAATAAATAACTTTGAACTGCAAACTACTGCTTTTTGGCATTATGGCATACATCCATTTTAATGTAGTTCATTTTCTAAGTTACTTAAAAACATATATTCATTAGAAAAAAATCAAGAGTTAACTAAACCATACTTCATCAAGTCATCTTCAGTTTTTATTGCCATTGCTTTAGCTTCTTCAGACATACGTAGATTGGTGACTCCATGTTTGGTCCATATGAACATTGACGTGTTATATGTCATTGATATGAACTTTCCCGTGATCCTATCGTCACGAAATTTGGCAAGTGACTTCTTCAACTATCAATGACACCAGTTTTTTCGAAGTTCGGTAGGTGGTGGTTTTCTTCACTGGATCCGATCCACTTGGTAAGTGGCAACAATGAAATCACGTGACCTTGAAGCGTGACGAAATTTTCTGTTGAAGTGACTATCGTTTCCTCTTATCCTGATTCCTGGGTTCATGTTGTCTTGGAATCAGGGTTGCCAGTTGCCAGTTAGGCCGTTTTGGGGAGAAATTTCAGAAATTTGGTCCCAAATAACACTTTCTGGCCCCAAAATTTTTGTTTTGCTCTTCGGCTCTTTTTTGGCCCTTTTCCAGAATAGACTGGCCCCTTGCATTTGCAAGAATTAGGTCTGACCACCCATTGGATGGTCCTGTCAGTGTCTGAAAAGCATAGTTCTTCACTTTTTGGACTAATTTGTTGCAGATTTTCACCAAATTCATAAATTTTAAAGGTTTTTGATTACAGAATTGTGTTAGAATCGTTAGAGTTTCCGAGTTAAGTGAAAGTAAGTTCATCAGAATACCTGTACGTTGTTAGTTTTATTTTATTTGCTGCAGTTGCGCTTCAGAGGTAGCAGTGAATACTGTTATGTTACCTGACTTACTGTTTTTCAGGTGGTGCACGTGTTTGTTGATTGTGTTCAGATTGTTGTTGATCGCTTTGGCACTTATAGAACGATGGTAAGCCTAAATTATCTCAGCTTATGGCTACACATGGAAATTAAAATTATCAAGTTCTGCTCGGAGTCAAAATTTTTCTTATATGAAAAAAAAGACCTCTTCAAATTAATGTCGTTTGATCATGGTAATTAATTACAGGAGCTTTTCAGAAAAATTCTTGCCCACAAAGCCTCGTTGAAAACAGCTGTTGAGACCTTGTCTCAACGATTCGATTTGCCCACATGGCATATTGCCGCATATGGTGGATGCAACTAGGGCTGGGTTCAAATAAGTAATTACTTACTTGAAAACCTTTATGCTTTAATTATTTTTTTTTCTCAAAGGCCTCAGAGGTTTCAAGCAATTGAACACGACGAGACCACGCTTTACTCTCATCATATAGGCCGTGCGATTGACAAGATATTTTAACTAATGCACAAGGCAACACTGCACAACTGAGGGAACAATGAATCTTACAGAAAGAACGAGGATTCGGAAGGCAAGCCAATAGCTACTCATTGATATAAGGGCAAGTGGTAGGCAGTGATGATCATGATGGTCAGTATGTTTAAAGCAGCTAGAAAAAGAACAGGTAAAATCAGATCAAACTTGCACACTGGCTAATATGCTGGCAGAATTTCCCCTGGCCACAGCCAGGGACAGACGCTGGTGGAGCCACTGGTCTGGTGCTCCCTGGGGTCGCCAGACACATCAACAAATTTTTTCGAAAAACCACTCAAAAAAGGGGCAGTGGACTTGCCATACACTCCTGACCAGTGGTCTCAATTGCCACTGGTTGAAAGTGGTAATTGCTTTGGAGGTCATGATATTTTTGACATTTTGCGGCCTCAGCTTTTGTGGCTGCAAAACCAGCCTGTCTGGCGGAGTCTTTATAGTGGCCCTGAGAAAAAATGTCGACGACTGTTGCATCCCACACCAGGCTCCGGCCTTTGTACCAGGGGCCCAAAGTCAGGTCTTTCGGCCTCCTTTCATCGTTAGTCAGGCCGATAGACTCCAACGTAGAGGGGAGACCAATGCGGGTCAATGACCTCTTGAGGATCGGATGGAGTTGATGGCTGAATGCCTTGGGAAGTGGCCTGCATTTTTAGTACAGGAGAGGCCAATGATAGAGCCCCAGCTCATCAACAATTTTGCCGCAGCGGCATTTTGTGCTTTCAAAGATTTTGGCACCAGTTCGGAGGGTGATTGTAATACGGAGCTCATCAGGGCTGAGCAAGTTTCCAACACTGGCAATTGGGAACGCTTCTGACCAGGCAGTGGTGTGACTCTCTTGTGCAGCAAGTAACCGACAGTAGTTCTAAGGGTTAGTGGTGTTCAGCAGGGAATTGAGTGTATCCCTGCAGGCGAGGTCATCCCAGGCTGCTTGTATTTTCTTTTCTAGTGGTGATGAATCATGGTGTGGGGGGGGAATTAAACGGTTGACGAGGCCTTTACAGGCATGAGATGATGACAGGAAACATGGTAGGGATAGGTCTGCCGTGGAACGAAGGCCCAGGCCTGCATATCTGATTGGTAGGGATGCTTGTGACCAGTTTTGTTCTCCAAAAGACACATTGCATATTTTTCCATGTTGGTTTTTATTGCTGTGTCGAACACCTCCAGTTCCTCTTTGCACTTGATGCATGGTGCACTTCGCAGTAGGTATATGAGTTTGGGGATTGAGAGGCAGTTTTTCCATATGAAAAATGCTTGATGTGGCTCTATTAGCTCAAAGATTTTAATGATGTTGTCAAGCATTTTTGTTTTTGACTCTACATGTAGTGGGGTGGAATCCTGAAGCAGAAGGGATCCTAATAACTGCCATAGATTGGGAGCAGGGATTGAGATGGATGGGAATACATCCTCAAATCTTAGTTGTTTGGGACTGCTCTTGGCTGGTTGTGTTGTTGACTATGAGCAGCTCACATTTAGAGTTGTTTATTTCTAGGCCAACTGAGGATAGTCCATTGCTAATGATGGCAGCATTACTGAGCACGGTCTGCAGGTCACCACCGATACATCCGTCATCAAGGTACCAAACATTTAGGTCTGATTTGACCTCGGATGTAACTCCGTGAATGGCAAGGGCAAAAAGAGCCGGGCCGAGAGTGTCCCCTTGTTGCACCCCAGTAGCTGAGTCAAGGCAGAACTATCCATGAAAGGGAGATGTTTTTGAAGAATAACAGTCCCAAATGAAAGGATAGATTTCTGGGAGGTGTGTTTGGGCTGCTTGAAGAACTGTGTCATGGTGAATGCTATTGAAGGCATTTTTAACATCGAGTTTTAGTAAAACTTTTTCACCTTGCATTTGTGCCATTAAAGAGTGCGTGGCATGGACCAAGAAAAATGAAATCAGAACATCGATAAATTTTAATAAGTCTCATAGCAATGTTGGCCTTCTCTGTTAAAGGGAGAGTGGCAACTGGAACACCAAGGTCATTAATTATATTACATAATTGGTGTACAACACACTACTGTTTCTTAATTACACAGAAGTCAGGGTTCTACAGTTACACCTACTGTTAAAGGATTACATTGATTAAAAACCTACAGAGGTGCAAAGCAGGCTAATTGCTGGAGTCACATTGAACATCTTTCTGTAGTATTAACAGAACTAAAACTACTAAACACAGGTGCCAGGGCCATCTAGTTCATCATCATAAGTGCATGATTATTAAGTATTGTCATTACACATAATATACAAATTATGATGTCATAGAGTTAATGTTACAAAATAGTGCTGAAGTAACAATTAAGAAACATGTTTTTTTCACAGTGGGCATCAAATCTAATTGAGTTTTCTTTTTTAGTATAAGAACAAAATATGTGAATTTCAACTTCAAAATTTTATACCCATTTTTTATTGATGCTTAACTCCTTGGTGTCTGCTAGGATTCAGCGATTTTCGCAAAAAAAACAGCAGTTTTTGGTTGCCTTACCAACGCCTTAGCTCCTCTGCCGCTTGCGCTAGAGAGCTGTTCAACGGCTCAAACGGATCGGCCAGTCTAGTAGATTGCACTCGAAAAAATTTTTTGGTTGGGGGGTGCGGGTTTTTTGTGACTGATGTCATGAGTGGAGGACTTTTAGGCCACCTTGGCCCACTTTGTCTGGTCCTGGGCGCCAACCGTTAGGTGGTAGTATTTCGCTGAAGTTTTTACTGGAAACTAGGCTACAATCCAAGTCTATTGATACTTTGGATGACCTGCTGGGGTTTCAGGTTCAAAAGTTGTGATGTAAGTTAGTGAAAATATTTGACTAATTAGCTAATTAATTAATTTGTTTATTTTAGATCATAACTTTTGAACCAGAAACGCTAGAAAGTCGATCAAAGGCTCAAAGGACTCGGACTCAAGCGTAGTTTCCAATGAAAACTTCAGTGAAACACTTTGGCCTAGTGGTTGGGCCTTAGGCCAAGCAACATGAGCCAAAATGACCCTGAAACTACTTCACTTATGACGTCAGTCACAAAAAATCTGCAACCCCCAACCAAAAAATTTTTTTTCGAGTGCAATCTACTAGACTGGCCGATCTGTTTAAGCTCTTGAACAGCTCTGTAGCGCAATCGGCGGAGGAGCTAGGGCGTTGGTAAGGCAACTGAAAACTGCTGTTTTTTAGGCCGAAATCCAAGTACGAATATATCGTAGACTGGCTCTATAAGTGTTAAAGTTGGGCCTCTGAAAAATGTGTGAAGCAAATTGAATGCTCTGTTATCATATGAAGCAGTTCTCCTAGCATTTATACTGGTACTTTTTTGGATTCCTTGGGTCTAAAACTGTCTAGCAATTTTCAGCCATCCCATTTGATCAGGCTGAGAAATTGGGAATTTAATAAAAATTTAAGCATGTTCATTGAAGCGTAACAAATAACTATGGCATTTTTTAAAGTGGCAACTCAATAAAAACTGGGAATTTTTCAAAAATTTTTTTGCATTCTTAATTTTTCAGTGAGATCAACAAATGTGCCAAACTTCATTGAAATGCAAAACAATTGGTGTAATTTTTGAAAAAAATTTGCTCATTTAGCATGGAATGACCCATAACGTTAGGCTATAACCATGTTGCCCATCTACATAGTCATGGCAAAATAGTGAAGCTATTTACTAGTTATCGTTCCCTTCTTAACTGCAAAGACCTTCACCATTCTGAAAACATGAAATCAATAAAGCAGTGAATGTGACATGCCACACTAACTATTTCTAATTCTGTAGTATGATATATATTTTTTGTAAAAACAATGTTGACTTGCCTTTAGTTCTATGATATTTGCGATAATAAAATATAATGTATGAGTCCTCATAAAAGGCTTAAATATTATGAAAAATTAAACACTTTTATATCAACATGCTATTATTATTAACCTAAGTTTTTATCTGCCCGGCTTGTTACATGTAATAAAGAAAACTCAGAAAAATAAGAATTTTTAATTATAGCTTGCAATACCACTTAACACTTTGACGTCCAGGTTAATTCAAGCAGTTCGCAAAAAAACAACTGGATCGCACATGGCTTTGCGCAGGGATATCTTCGCTCCTGTTCGGGTTACGGACCTGTGGCGGGTCTTGTAGTTTGCACTTGAAAAAGAACTTTTTGGTTGGGGGTGCGGGTTTTTTTTGTGAGTGTTATCATATATGAAGGACTTTATGGCCACCTTGGCCCGCTTTTCCTGGCCCTGGGTGCCAACCGTTAGATGGTAGTATTTCGCAAAAGTTTTTATTGGAAACTAGGCTACAATCCGAGTCTTTTGATACTTTGGATGACCTGCTGGGGTTTCGGGTTCAAAAGTTATGATCTAAGTTTTGACTAATTAGTTAATTAGATAATAATTAATTAATTTGTTTATTTAAGATCATAACTTTTGAACCAGAAATACTAGAAAGTTGATCAAAGGCTCAAAAGACATGGACTCGAGCCTGGTTTCCAATGAAAACTTCAGCAAAATACTTTGGCCTAGCGGTTGGGCCCTAGGCCAGGCAACATGAGCCAAAATGGCCCAAAAACTACTTCACTTATGACGTCACTCACAAAAAATCCGCAACCCCCAACCAAAAAATTGTTTTTCGAGTGCAGACTAGAAGACTGGCCGATTCGTTTAAGCCCTTGAACAGCTCTTTAGCGCAATCGGCGGAGGAGCTAGGGCGTTGATAAGGCAATTAACAACTGCTGGTTTTAGGCCGATTTCAAAGTACAAATATATCATACCCCGGCTGTCAAAGTGTTAAATCTGTTTGAGATAGATTAGTTTTAGATGAAGAAACAGTAATAAAACATAAATTCTGATTAATCATGTTCTTTGTATAGAATCCCTTTTGAAAATGTCTCCATCAAGCATACATGGACCATAGTATTTTGGGGATGTCTTAGGAAGCAATGGAAACAAAAGTGAAGCCCAAAAATACGAGAGGAGCCAAAAAGCAAGCCAGCTATTGACCTGAAGTTGTAATGTTTTTTGTCTGATATATGTATTTGCCAGCCCAGGAGGAGAGCTCACTGCTCTTTATGCATCTGTGTTCCTCTTTCAATTAGGTATGCAATACAATATACTAATGCTTGTCAGCAATACATGAAATATATTTTATTGCTGGTGCTCTGGATAACTGTAGTGTTAGAATATGCACACATTAATTGTCATTATGGAAACCAATTTTTTGAGCTAATAACTTACAATTTTGACCTATCAATTTTCTGTGTTTGCAACTGTTGCAGAATACACAACGTATATTAAAAATCAAATGGATAGATTAAAAATCTGTATTTTGAAATGAGACAAAAATAAAAAGTGTGAAACACTCAATGAAACCAGATGTTATAAACTGTAGATGAAAATTAATCCAAAAGCACAAGAGAAATATCAAGTGTCAGTAAATATCCTGAAATGATTGAGAATGTTCTGCGTTGTTATACTTCAACATCAAGTATTACTTCACATTATTCCCTTAACATATGAAATGCATAATGGATTGTGTTTACCAAACCAAGTATTGTAGGACCACGTTTTTGCCGTATCATGCCTAGCCTACGTAATATTCAATTGCCCAATGTGGGCAAAACAGCATTATTATATCAGAAGTCACATCAAATCCATTGGTATAATAATACAATTGCAAACAAACTTGCAAACATATCCATATCTGTTGCTGTATCATTAACTCTTTGGCGTCTGGCTACTTTTAAGGATTTTTGAAAAAAAAAACGCCAAAATCCACGTGGCTTTGCACGGGAATATCTCCGCTCCTGTTTGGGTTACGGACCTGGTCAAAGTGTTAAAACACGCGGCAAGTATTCTAGTCTGCACTCGAAAAAAAATGTGTCGCTTGGTGGGTGCGGGTTTTTGTGAGTGACGTCATAAGTGGAGGACTTTTAGGCCACCTTGCCTGGTCCTGGGCACCAACCGTTAGGTGGTAGTATTTCGCTGAAGTTTTTACTGGAAACTAGCCTACAATCCGAGTCTTTTGATACTTTGGATGACCTGCTAGGGTTTCGGGTTCAAAAATTGTGATGTAAGTTAGTAAAAATATTCCACTAATTAGCTAATTAATTAATTTCTTTATTTTAGATCATTACTTTTGAACCAGAAATGCTAGAAAGTTGATCAAAGGCTCAAAAGACTTGGACTCAAGCGTAGTTTGCAATAAAAACTTCAGCGAAACACTTTGGCCTAGTGGTTGGGCCCTAGGCCAGGCAGCATGAGCCAAAATGATCCCAAAACTACTTCACTTACGACGTCAGTCACAAAAAATCTGCAACCCCAACCCAAAAATTGTTTTTCGAGTGCAGGCTAGAAGAATGGCCGATCCGTTTGAGCCCTTGAACAGCTCTGTAGCGTAATCGGTGGAGGAGCTAGGGTGTTAGTAAGGCAACCGAAAACTGCTGTTTTTTAGGCCGAAATCGAAGTACGAGTGTATCATACGCTGGCTCTCAAAGTGTTAATAAACTATCGATAAAGATAAAAAAAACTTTGTTGCATGAAAAATTTGATTTAATTTTTAATTTTGACTTTTTTATGACCTAAAATAGCTTTTGATTTGCTCATGGTATCAGTGTGAAATTTTATTTGTGGATGTTTCATAAACTTTGAAAAAGGCAGAAAAATTTTGTCTTTGTTGACTTTTGGTTGCCTTATAAGTCCAGCAATACCAAAAAGTGTGGATAAATTTCAGTTGGTATTCTTACTACAGGACAAGTGCTTGCTGTCACTACACACAGGACATGAAGGACAGGCATTGTTTAACTCTGCCTTCACCACAGAATGATCTATCCACAACAGCTAAGGCCAACCTGCAGACCGCACGTTTTTTTGTGCGGCCCAGTTTAGTTTTTCACTGTCGTAAAAGTACAGACAAGGTATCCTTGTTTTGGTAATAATCTTAAATTTGACACCTTTGAGGTCCTTATTGCCACTTATCATGTCTGTACCTACTGCATATTGGGAGATTTTAGTGTGACCACTGACACATTCGTGTAAAATTATTCCTAGTTTTCTGATTTCTATCATTGTTGATCCATTGTCAATACATTTGCTTGTGACATCACACCTGTGGAGTGGTGCAGGTGCCAAAAAGTTGTTGCCATTGCAGATAGGATTGGAACACTTTCAGTACCTTAATAAAATTTTAGTTTGTGAAAATCCAAGTAAGTCAATGTGTGACCCTCATTAAGATACCAACATGATTTTTCAGCTTAGGAAGAAATTTGGTTCGAATGGGCTGATCTAGAGAAAGAGGACCTAAAACAAACGAAAGTAATCAGTTTCTTTTATGTCATATTTGTTTAGAGAGACCATTCCATGGTGAAAACATAGTAAAACCAATTCCCGTTTGTAGTGACAGCAAGCACTGTCCTCTGTCATAAGAATATCAACAGAATTAATCAACTATTGGGTCGTTCCATGCCAAATGAACCAAAAAATGGAAAAATCAACCTACCAGCTCAGATTTTCCTCTAATAAACAGAACTTTTCATGCTGATTCCAACAAACTAAATTTTTTTGAAATTTGGTTAAAACCTTCAAAGCCGGTATGGTTTAGCCTAAAAACCAGCAGTTAGTGCGTGTCTTTGCGCAGCAATATCTCCAGCACTGAATGCGCTAGAGAGTTGTCCAAGCCCTTAAAAGACTCTGGAGGTCTTCGAGTCTGCAATGAAATAAAACATTTTTGGTTTGGGGTTTTGGATTTCTTGTGAGTAACGTTGTAAGTGGAGTAGTTTTAGGCCTTTGGTAGTATTTTGCTTAAGTTTTAATTGGAAGCTATGCTAAAATCCGAGTCTTTTCATACTTTGGATGACTTGCTTAGGATACTTTGAATGTTAGAAAGTTGGTCAAAGGCTCAAAGGACTCAGATTCTAGCCTAGTTTCCAATGAAAACTTGAGCAAAATACTTCCATCCAGCAGTTGGGCCTTTGGTCAGGTAGCATGAACCAAAATTGACAAAAACCTACCTCACTTATGCTGTCATTCACAAAAAAAACAAAAACACGAAACCACAAATTTTTTCATTGAGACTGGAAGACTTGCTGAGTCCTTTGAGGTTTCGAACAGCTCTCTAGCGCAATCTGCTGTGGAGCTGTGCTGTTGGTAAGACAACCAAAGTATGCTTGATTTTAGCCCGATTTCCAAGTATGATATATTCGTATGCCAGCAGCAAACATTTTAAGGTTTCGCAAAGTTATGGACCGTACAAAATGAATACTTATTGCGGTCAATGAATAACGAGAAAATCTTCAACTAACTTTGATACTAAATGATTTTCATTGTATATAATTATTTAATTATTGCAAATACTTGAAAAGAGGTTGTCTTAGCATCTTGTCTTCACTTGTGAAGAAAAATTTCAAAAAATCTCATGTGCTTACCCTAATTTTGGTATAAAGTAAGGTTTAAGAATCAGTTAAATTATATTTTTTAATGCAAAAAAGTTGCTATAGAATGGCAAAACTTGACATGAATTACTGTTACGATAACCACTACAGCACAACTTCAAAGCGACGGTGATTTTATGACAAAGAACCAAAACTCATTTGTATGTATTTAGAAATAATGTAGCATCTGCCATGTTTTCCTTGGTTGAAGTTCTGGGTTTTCAGATTTTATTATTGTAAGAGCAGATAAAAGCCTTTCCACACAGACTGGGTCAGAGAAGAAGCTGTGACTGTATAAGCTGCATCTCGAAAGATTTTGGGGTAATGGCATAAGTTTTTCCAATGATGGCAGTTTGCAGGAACAGCAGAACTTCCTATCTCCAACAACTAACAGCCTGATGGAAATGTTGTTTAAACTTTTCCAACTTTGCACTCAAAGGCTCATTTCAAGACGCCTTTTGTTCATTTGGTCTTTTTCCAACATATCCGGATAATTGTTGAAGTTGTGGTCATCGCTGGATGAAGAAGAATGATGATCAGCTTCAATATTCTATTGGCCAGTGAATTCACTCTGCGAAGTCTCTGATTCCAGTCCTTTACTTTCATTGTGAGACAGCAAGGAGCTTGATGCACTATTATTTTCTGATCTTCATTTAACAGAACTCGGTTTGCAAAATTGCCAAGTGTGATGCTTACACACATTTGTGGTATAAACAGTCACAGTTAGCGAGCAGAAGGTCAGTTCAAAGTCGGAGTCATTAAAATTTTTTTTGACTCTGACTCTTCAGGTTAAAAATCCTTGCGTTAAAGGTGTTCTTTGATTACGATTGCCGCTTACTGTATCATGTTTTCACAAGTACTTTGATAAGAAAAACACAAAACAAGAATTTAAAACACTAGCAGTTACATTTACATGCAATACAGAGCATACAGTAGTACAGTACTGCATTACTTTCTTGCAAAAAGGTGCTAAATTTCAATTGTATTTTTTTAACACTTTGGCGTCCGGTTGCTTTCGGGGATTTTCGGAAAAAAACGCCTAAACGTACGTGGCTTTGCGCGGGAATATCTCTGCCCCTGTTCGGGTTATGGACCTGGTCGAAGTGTCAAAAGATTCGGCAAGTCTTGTAGTTTGCACTCAAAAAAGAATTTTTTGATGGGGGTGTGGGTTTTTTTTGTGAGTGTTATCGTATATGAAGGACTTTATGGCCACCTTGGCCCAATTTTCCTGGCCCTGGGCACCAATCGTTAGGTGGTAGTATTTCGCTGAAGCTTTTACTGGAAACTAGCCTACAATCCGAGTCTTTTGATAATTTGGATGACCTGCTAAGGTTTCGGGTTCAAAAATTTTGATGTAAGTTAGTAAAAATATTTGACTAATTAGCTAATTAATTAATTTCTTTATTTTAAATCATAACTTTTGAACCAGAAACGCTAGAAAGTTGATCAAAGGCTCAAAAGACTTGGACTCGAGCCTGGTTTCCAATGAAAAGTTCAGCAAAACACTTTGGCGTAGTGGTTGGACCCTAGGCCAGGCAACATGAGCCAAAATGACCCCAAAACTACTTCACTTATGACGTCAGTCACAAAAAATCCCCACCTCAAGACCCAAAAATTGTTTTTCGAGTGCAGACTAGAAGACTGGCCGATCCGTTTGAGCCCTTGAACAGCTCTCCAGCACAATCGGCGGAGGAGCTAGGGTGTTATGAAGGCAATCGAAAACTGCTGTTTTTTAGGCCGAAATTGAAGTACGAATATATGGTAGGCCAGCTCTCAAAGTGTTAAGACAGTTTTATCTAGAACAGGGGCCGCGGGCAACCAGTCCGAGCTGAATTTCTTACTGCGTTACAGCAAAGCACCACATCATGCACATGGGCACATATGAACATCAACCCATACCTTTCTCACTCATACACATACCTTAGCTCAACTAGATTTGTTGTGAACATCACACACTAGCACAAGCACAATGACAATGACAGAATTTCACAAGCCATTTATTGTTATGCATGTTATTTAGTGGGACTTCTGGTAATTACAGGGTGTTTCACAATTGTTGAAACAAAGCGGCAGGTTCTAAAACCTTTATCGATGACCTTATTCAATTTTCTCTTTCCAGATTGTCATAGGGAAATAGTTAACCTTTCTATATATTAAACAAAAAATAGTCTAATGATTCCTTGGTCAATGGAGCAGAAGATCTTTTGTGTAAAGACATATTACGAAACGAAGTCTTTCCAGATTGTTCAAGCAAGGTTCAGAAGGAAGTTCAGCTTCAACAAATTTCCAAACAGGAGTCAGATTTTCAAGTTGGTCAA
>Ga0210059_1009746_pt1 | contig 14940 bp, 7 predicted proteins | sample Ectturendosymbi2_FD_188042 | JGI IMG/M metagenome (GOLD analysis project Ga0210059, IMG submission 188042) | Ecteinascidia turbinata endosymbiont from Florida, USA - Sample 2 (SPAdes) (version 2) | ecosystem: Host-associated > Tunicates > Ascidians > Unclassified | place: Key West, Florida...
AAGTCCCCATAGACAAAGCAGTGGTAGAGTGACCACGGCGTGCGATCTCTATTGCTGCACAGATAATCAACATGCGACATCAATTGGCTCAATCACTTCCGGCAACCCTTGTGCAAGTGGAACCGCACCGGGGATCGTTCCGCTTCAAATATAATGTGTCTCAAGAAAAAAAGAAACTATCGCGAAACTATCTACGATGGCGCTATAGGCATAAAATAAACTTTCTAGGATAGCTCCATTGATATGAAAAGCCGGCTTGTAGGCTTCTTAAAACAAGTCAAGAATCGCGTGGGTGATTTATCTTTTCGACGCAACGTCATCGCGTGCTAATTTCCTCACCACTGTCGCCTTCTCAAAAACAGTGTGAGACTAACCCAGCAGAGAATAAAAGGACGCAGCTGTGTTTGCAAACAGAATTAGCTGAAGAAAAATCACAATCACTTCACTCACAGAAGTTACGGCGGAGAGCACAACAAATCTACGTCACGAAAGAAAAAAGTCGTTAGGCCTACTCTTAATCTCATAAAAAAAGTTTTGTATGCAGGCCCGAAATATTTAGAAAAACTTAAGCCAGAGCCCGGTCCGACCCGAAAAGCCCGGCCAGACTTATGACTCTGCACCATGTCAGAAGTTTCATTCTAGGAGTTCTACTTACATACCGACACAAAAATATATTCAAGATTAAATCAATATGCACAACGGTGAATTGGAAAAAAGTACCAAGTTTCACCTTCAACACGAAAGGAATGTCCAAGAAACCTAAGTGTGATATATCTGTAAAGCAAATGTTTCGCACTTGGATGAAAATATTGCTGCATTGTGGCTTGCGAACCGATGCATTCAGCACACGCACAAAGTGTAAGAGTCAACGAAAAAATATCTTTTGGGTTTGTTGGTCACCAGTGTCGCGACATTACAAGAAGTTAGTGTAAGTGTGTATTTCATCTTTATTTCCGAGTCAAGTCCCTACGTTTTGAGCTATAGGTCAATAGACAGCGAAGTAAATACTGTAGGCTACTTTTCCAACGTGTTAATTGAAATTCTGTTCACTAATGGTTGAAAACAGTCTTTTGCTAAACTCCCCATCCCACTCGTGTAGGAGGCGGGGCGCAACCGCATACCCAAAAGTTATGATTTGGTGAAAATCTGGGCAAAATCTCATAAAATCCAAGCAAAATCCTCTAAAATCCGGGCAAAATCTCTGAGAACCTTCTAAAACTCTCTGAAAATCTGAGCAAGAATGGCACCCAACATGCTTTGATTTGAATATAATGGCGCCCGAATTGACATGAAAAGCTTTTTCATGGAGGTCACATGGCGTCCGAATTGAGACCTTTTTTATTTGAAGCAATTTTCGGGCAAGTTTGGGAGAATCCGGGCAAAATACCTTCGCACCCCCCAAAATTTGTCTGCTTGTAAACCTATGCCCCATCCCTAAACTAAGTCTCCACAATGGTGCTGCTTTTTGTCTTCGGCAAAAGCTTCGCAGAGATTTGTCAGAAAATCTAACTTTCTAACATTATATACACTAGCATCGTCAAATTATACGCTGTCTGCTTCTGAATACGTGACAACCAACGTTGCAGCAAAGCCAGTTACATTTCTGCACGGAACAAATCATGGCTGTACTGTGGTCTCTCACATGTGCAGCTGTAATACTCTCACTGTTACAAGAAAATAACCTTTCTAACAATATACCATACAGAGTAAAATCTCGGACAGAAGCAGTTAAACATCTTTCATGGTCTCTAGCAACTTAAAAAATGCTAAAAATTATTTTATCGAAGCTAAAATTTATAAACTAACAGAATCAGTGATACCACACCAAAATCTGTTTCAACATCAACTTGGCTATTTGTGGCCTACCATCTAACATTAAAAGCTCTGCACACAAAACGTGACAAACATCACTTTTATTTTTGAAACCTCTCCAAATGCAAAACGTAAAGATAAAAAAGTGGGGGGACATGGCATAATATGCCCCCCAGTCTAAAAAAGTGAGGGGACACGTACCGCGTGTCTCCCACCAAATTGCGCCCATGTGTGCACCACTGTGCAGCCCTCATCCGACTTATTAATTTTTTCCTTTTTTCTGTTAGCTGTTTACATCAAAACTTGATGTTAGAATACCTTCATTTCTTTGTCACTGCCGAATCCCTGTATGATGATGAGTGAGTGATGTTATAGTGGGGGTGGGGTTGTTAAAGCGTTTTGCACCTCGTAGTGTTGCTTGGGATCTAACACCTATTCCGTAATGCGCTATGGCTAACCATTTTGTGCTCTTGTATTATTCGAATGCGGTTGTAATATGGACCAGGGGTCCACGACAAAAAAACATCACTTCATTTCATATAGACAGCCTTTGCAACAGGATAACATCTCACGCCAACTTGAATAAATGCTTCAGCACGGTCCGGAAATTTTGCTGGAAAAACGTTTTTCATGTTTGTGACATGAGTAAGGTTTATGCACGTTGTGTGCATGCATGTGCACAGCCATGGCATTCTCGTTTTTATGTGAAAAGCATTTTTCACGCTTTCCACACAGCTGTAAAATTTTCCTTCTTAATACGTACGACCTTCGTACGTTTCCGAGCAAAGCGCTTTCAGCATAGTTCAGAACTAAAGGGTTTTCTCTGGGTGTCGGCTTTTGTGGACAACATGTTGCTTTTTGTCCGAAAGTGTTTTCACACTGTTCACAACTGTAAAATTTTCTGCTGTGTGCGAATGCACACTAACTTTCCACGTTTCTGAGAAAAACACTTTCCACAATATTCACAACTGAAGGTTTTTCTCCTGTGTGTGTGCGCATGTGTACTTTCAAGCTTGCTTTCCACGAAAAAGATTTTCCACACTGATCACAACTGAAGGTTTTTCTCCTGCACGTGAGCGCATGTGAACTTCCATACTATTTTTCTTAGAGAAACGATTTCTACACTGTTTACAATTGAAAGGTTTCTCTCCTGTGTATAAACATGTGTGCGTCCATGTTAGTTTTCTGAGAAAACCATTTTCCTCAAATTGACAAATGAAGTGTCTTTCTTGCACGTTCGAGCTTGTGGGCTACCACTTTAGTTTTATGAGAGGAGCATTTTCCAATCTTGGCATTGGAATGATTTTCCACTTTTTTGTGTACTCTCGTTTAAATTTTGAGGAGAAGGTTTGTTCTTCTGAAAACAATTAAACAGCATTATTCCAGTAGGTGAACTGCACGGTTGTTTGTACTCGAAATCGAAATCAATCTTCGATTTCTGGCCGTCGCATCCATGGAGCTGTTCATTTAAGTCACTCATATTCGCCGATAAACTGCAACGACGCTGCAAAAGAACGCAGGTTCTACTCTGTGTACAACAGACTAGTTTGCTTTCTCGATCTCTTCGAGCATTCTTCGACTTTTGTGGTTCGCCTTAATATGGACATTTAGTAAAATTTTCCTCAAGTTCTGTATTTAGAAACAACGCAGACGTTTCAACTTTATTGACGCTCAACACCAGCACATCAGGCTCCTTTAAAAATACAAAGTCACGTGGAAGGTTTCTTTTTTAATATGGTATTACTCATGCTTGGTTGTTGAATTCTATATTCCAATGATATACTTACTGTATAACCTTTGTCACTTCCTACAACAAGGCACAGCGAGTTAGATGCTTTCCATTCTCTCTGGCCGCAGATGGCTTTTGAAATTTTCCCCGTACTCTTGGTGTTACTGGAGAGCTATGCAAAGGGTTGTGCTCCAGTAGTTTCAATCAGGGCGTAGCATAGAAAAGGCAATCAGGGGTGGTAAATGGTGTTATGCTCCAGTAGTTTCAATGAAGGCGTAGCACGTGAAAGAGGTTCAGTGATCAGTAAATGGTGTTATGGTGCTCAATTGAGTTGCAGTGAACATTGTCGACACTGAATAATGTTTTGGTTGGCAAAAGCGCAGTGAGGGGTTTCTACAGAGCAGATGTTGGCGTCCCCCTAGTCGATTTAGATGGTATTCCATATTTGTTGCACAGCTGTTCAACATTATGCCAAAATAAAACTACAAATCTTAACGGGACACCTAGAGCATGACTACTCAACTGGCGGAACGCGGTCCAAATCCGGACCTTTCGAGTGTTCGACCCGGACGGCATCGGGTTCTTGACTGTGGTAGCACTATCAAAAATAAATAATTTGGATATATCTTGTTAGAAAAAGGCCAATGGAATATTTTATGCATGATTGTTAAATAAATTTTCTGGAATAACCGGACCTCAGTAATTTTGAAGTTTTGAAACCAGACCTTTGTTAAAAATAGTTGAGTCAGGCCCGTAACTAGGGGCCTCAGGGTAGGCGAAGCCCCACTAAAACTCTTTTCGCCCCTCTGGAAAAATGTGTTAGACATAGTTTAAAAATTTAGGACCCTCTCAGAAAACTCTTCGCCCCTTCTAGTGTCCCAAGCTGGTTACGGGCCTGAGTTAGATACCCCTGGCCTAGAGTAAAACCCCGAGCGACAAAAGCTGATATGAGAGGTGTTTATACTTGAACAGTGGGTTTAATGCCATGTTACATTTCTTTACCTACGGAATGCTTCATTTTTTTCTAATGCTTCTGTTAACGGTTGTGCTCTTCCCTAAAGACTAACTAGGTGAAAGAACAGCTTGAGTGGACCAACTTTACTTTTTGAAACGCTTGCATATTCCAGTTAACCTCAGTTATATAAGCACGTCGTGTAATAAGATGATACTCATCCGACTGCAGCGGACCTTACCTGGCAAACGTTCTAGACACAAAAAAGAGGGTATAACATTTTCTAACCTTAGATATCGTTGCTGATTTTGCTTTGTAAAGCTTGAACAAGAAACTCGTTCCACCATTTTTTATTAATTGTTTAATTTGAAAGCGTGGTTCATATAGCAAAGGTTAGTGGTAAAAAAACACCAGTACGCACAGATGTTTGCAAACAACGTCAGATAAGCGTTAGACGATGCACACTGGAAATGCTGAAGATACAGTATGAAAATACAGAAGCGTTACATGAAGAGATAAAAATGGCGTTTTGTTAATAGCACCGTGTAATCGAAGTCAGCGAATGAAAATGTTAGTTGAAGGTGCAAATCACCGAACAAAAGCACAAAAGTTGTTACTTATTGAGGTATAAAATATTCTAACAGCATAGGTAACTTGGTGTGGCAGGCACATACTGGCATGCAGTACACACGAAACAAAGTTACTTGAACTGCCGTAGCAACATTGGTCAAAGACCTCATTGAACTTGTTTGCTGCACAAGCTGTTTTTTCTTGTGTCTGAATGTCATTGTCATCTTTACGTGAGACATGCAGCAGTACGTCAAGATGTTTGACTTGTTTAGCAAACTTAATTACGTTATTCAGAAGGAAAATTTCGTACCCAGCGGTAAAGCCAAGTACTGATTTCGATTTTGACAAAACCAATGAAAAATGAACGTAACGATACTAACGGAAAGCTTGGACAAACGTAAACACGGGAAACTGTAAATGTAACTGAAAGTGCAACGTCACTTGTAGCATGGAATGGCAGCAATTCTGCTTTTGTCAAAGGGTGCGTTGGCCATGATTTGGCAATGCATCGCAACACAAAGAACTGAGGGTCTCTTACTAATCCCAAGCGCCCGGCTGGGAACAAATTGGGCATTTTCCCCGACAATTTGCCAATAATTAAAACTATAGAATCAGCATCAGCAGTTGAAATCACGATCGGATCGAATGAACGAATATGCGGAAAACAAACCAAACCTGACATGCAACTGACCTCATCTGAGCATAAAATTTTGTGTATTATCTGCTGCTGAGCTGTCAATTCGCAGGCTATGCTCAACTTAAAAGCGGGGCGCAATGCAACCAAACAGTTGTTATGTGACGACCGACGTTTTCTGGACGTAAGGAAAGGATTGACAGGACGCACCAATTGCTGAACTATTTCATGCACGTTTGATCTGCGCTCGAACAACAACGTAACACAAATGTTTATGCCGATAAACGTAACACGTTTCTGTCGATTGTCGATCAAAAAGCTGAGAATGGGTTTGAAAACTTGAAATTGAATTTAACTGACACTCAGTTACTGCTTACGGCGCCCCGATCCGACTGTGTTGATTGCTGTAGGAATTGGCAGAGAGGATGTTGGGAATGTGAATTTGTCGCCGGTTAGGGAGTTACAACCCAGCAAATCGACAAATGCAGCTGTTTGGACTCAAACGTGGAGAGCGAAGGGATGTATTAATATTCACGAATTTCGGATGAAAAATATGCCGATTGGATGTAGCGCAGAAAGCACCATGCTGCTCTGCGCAAGGGAAATTTTGGCAAAGTACTTCTCATGTGAACGCAAACATAGAGTCTATATCGAGCTGCGCAGAGCGCGAATTTTGCGATTTCCCGGCAACTCAGTTGATGCAGTTGCTCCAACCTCCGTAGCTCTTACGTCGGACTGGGATGCAATTTCTTCAGACCTTATAAACAACGAGTAGCGGTTCGGATGATATCACAAACAGTTCTGTCACTATAGAGTGCAACATGCAGGAAGCTGCCTATTATTGAATGACTTATGAAACGATATTCCAGTCTCAGCTTCAATTATGTGGCGACGGCGATTACAAAGACTTACGTTAATCAGACTGGTTATCAAGAGATCTTCCAACTTGTTTTTTTCCCACTCGTTTCCTGCTTTTTTTCTTCCTTCCTCTATAAAAAAAGTCACCAGGCCCCATTGTTGTAGACATTTTGAAATCACTGCCCTCAAGAAAAGCTTCACTAACGAAAGTAAACCACCATACGTATTAGAAGGTGAAATGAAAAATTCTAATAATGTCTAGGCAGTTTCTGATCAACGCGTGCTTTGCAAGAAAACGGTAATTATTCTGAAACTCCATAAGGGAAGCAACTTGCTTCTTAACATTTGGCCTCAACGAGAAAGACAAAAACTAAATCGACCACAACAGACCTTACTGGTAAATCGATTTCAAGCGTATTCCACCCATCTTTAACCCCAGCGAATATGACCAAAAGTCGCAAACTAGCGAAATGTGAATGGCTTGTGGGCAAGATTGGTAAAAGCATGCGAAAATTTTTTTCTGGGCATTTTGGGCATTCTCCCGGCGGTTCTGGGGATTCCCCGGATCGTCAGCATATTTAGTGCAGACATTTTTTGATCAACGGTGCGAAAAAACAAAAAGGCCAATCGGTGGAGTTGCTCCATTAAATTTCACCTGAATCTTTCTTTTAGTCTTCAGAAGACATAACTTAAAATATACAGCGCATCATTAATAAAATGAATCAATAACATAGCAAAGTGGACAGTTTCACTAATTTGAGGCTTCTGCAGCGGTAAACAAAAACACCGTACGAAAACAGGACAGCTTCATATTAACATTTGTTAACTTACGTGAAGACCGGTCACACAATATTAGTTTTCTCTTGATCATGTGTTGCTAACACAAATGCAGAACAATTACCTCTTTCAGTGAGTGGATGCAGATCACGAGCTGAATGAACATTTTGCGATGTACTTCTTATGTCATAATGATTTTTTGCGATGAAAACACTGTGTCCTGAATCCTGATGCTTGAGAACTTTTTTACGCAATTCTAGACATTCATTGGCTAACAGCGTTTGTATGAGCTTTCTCACTCTGGTGGTGTTTATGCGATTCTTGGGATAAATTGAAGTTACTTGAAGTCATCTTTTCTTCTCTTCTGTTCTTATCCGATACAGAGGAAAAAGCTACACCTTTGGGGTCTGGTTTGGTTTTGGCACAGAATCGCCAACCTAGATCACTGGTCTTTCTTAATTCCTTCAACTCCTGTTCTACGGCGATGTGTGCTATATGAATATCTTTTTGTTCTTTGACAGTTATGGTAAACTTGCCTTTTCTACTTTGCACGTTCTGCATTTCTTCCACAGTCATGCCAGTAATAGTTGATCCACTGCAACCTTGTCGAAAAATGATTCGAGCAAAAATGTTAGCATAAACTAGGCGTAGTCTTTTAGCATCGTTGCTCGTGTGATCATCACTCCTGTAACGGCAGACGTTTTTGTGGAAAGCGGAGCGTTTGTACCTCAATACAGCGGTGAAGGGTCTACCACGTCATCTAAAGTAAACCTCGGTTAATCCGGATTCGATATGAACAACGATTTTATCCGGTTTAGGCGAAGATCCGGGTTTATCGAAGATGGCTGTTGCTAGCCTGTTGTCATCTAAGAACTGAGCTATCGGTGAAATTTACTTAAATTGAACACATTTGCGACCCAACAGCAGACAAAGCAAAACGATTCTATTGATGTATTTACAACAGTACATCAGACAAGCAACCGTCATATCCATGCTGTTATGACCATAGACGTACGGGAAAGCATTTTACTGGGGGGGCGGACAAAATTCCCTGAAAAAAAAGTTGCCCTGAAAATAGCTTTTTTAGTTTAATCCGCATGGGGCCTGAAACCCTATGTAAATCTGTTGTATACAGTTGAATTCGTTTATAACGGCTTCGTCTGTAACGTCAATTCGCCTACAACGTTACTTTTTGTTCGGCTACTATGGCATCTTTTACATGCATTTCAATTCGCTTATAAAGTCAATTCGGCAATAACGTTCGTTATGCAATACCCTAGAGGTGCCGTTATAGGCAAATTCTGCAAATTCTGCAGTTAGTTACCTTGCTTGTTAACTCAAGGGGTGAAGTTCCTTGCATGTTGTGTTCTCCCAGACAAGAAACTTTACGGTAATCGCCTTTACTGATGCAAATATGTACGCAACTTCAATGGCGCAACGCAAAGGTTAAAAGCGACGGTTCTGGATCAAAGGGTCTGACTCCCTCCGCCTGCCTGTGTTATCGTTGCTGTGCGCTTGAGCAAGGCGCTTACAGACGCGCGCGGCGCACTAAAAGGGCCAAGCAATCTGCACGTCCGTGCGGCCCGCTTCTACTAAAGATTGCACCTCGGGAAATGAAACACGCACTGTACAGTACTGTACGATGTTCCTATAAGTGTAGCTTATAAAACACTTTCCACGTACTTTGTACAAGTATTGTCGTTTGTAACACTGGTCCATATTACACAAACCGCCACCAGGGTTGGTCCAAATTACACACTGCATTTATGAAACTAACTTCAAAAATTCCCTACTTTAGCTAGTCAGCTAAAATTTGATGTTAAGATCAATGCTGCAACAGATAACAGAAGAGTTCTAAAAAAAGCACGAAAAACCTGGCATGAAACATATCGAGGGCTTGGTCCAGATCAAAGTCATTATAACCAGCCACGACTTGAGTCCAGATTACACACTATACACTGGCCCAAATTACACGGATCACCCCCAAGTGAATATAAGCTGAGTACACTGTATTGAAAATATTTTCACTGTTCAGGATTTTTGAGCAACTCTGCGCTTACCCTGAAAAACAGAGTTTGCCCTGAAAATTTTCACTGTATTGAACATACCTTTTGCAGTCAGGATTTTTGAGCAACTTGCGCTTGCCCTGAAAAACAGAGAGTGACCTGATTTCATTGTATTGAATATATATGTTCTACAGTGACGTGCGGTGAGGTTCGTGGCTGGGGAGACACTGTCTCTTTCAAAGTGAAATTTGCGAGTGTATGAATTGAATGGAGTAGCATAAATTCACCACTCAACTGGCTGCTTGCAGAATGACTATTGCTCACGCTTTCTATCCCATATCATAATTCGTTACACACACATAGGTATAGAGGCGATTCTAGATTTGAAAAAAAGTAAAATATAGGAGGGCCAAACTGAAAAGTCTTGTCACCTACTTGTTTAACGGCTTTACTGAAAAGTTAAAACAGTCTTACAACTTATGCACACGTTTACAATGGATGCAACTTATGCACACGTTTACAATGGATGCAGTTTACAATGGATGCAATGGATGTTCAACAGTACCCTAATGCAGTGTTTTCCAACCTTTTTGCTGCAGCGGAACCTTCCGTAAATGTTTGCGTTGCCCGTGGAACACTATGCAATGATCCAAGTGTCTATATTGCTACAACCGCACAGAACTGTGGTTGCGAATGTCCTCCCAGACAAATTCGGTCTGTTTCGGTGGAACCCCTGGCAGCCAATCGCGGAACCTTGGGGTTCCGCGGAACCCCGGTTGAAAAACTCCGGCATACAGTGATCCAATCGAGAATGCAGACCATCAATATGATCGGCAGCCGCAGAGAGCTTCAATGAAATATGCAAAGTAAAAGCTTGACTGCACGCAGTGCTGCAGATCACCAGTGCGAAGCAATACGCGCCAATTCACTTCATCCTCCCCCACCTAAAATTAAATCGAAGAAGGAAGTACAAAACACGAACGATTCGAAGCACAAAAAGCGACCGACTCACTACAAGGATACGATGCGGCCACAACAAGCAATCAGAAGCAACGCGGAGCACATTTGCACGACTATGTTCATCCGTAGGCGTAGGCTATCTTAAGGGTCCTCTCCCTTTGTTGTTAGAAGATGACCGCCTCACACGGACAGCATCACCGGGTGCTTCATTCGCACACAAACGCACATCCACACTTGGAAGCTTGAATAAACCAACTATGTCAACACGCCTGCATACAGTGCCGCAGGTCAACGCCGCGCACTAGTGCGCAACAACGCGAACCAATTTACTTCAAAAACTGACTAAATAATACTGGCTGTACGCCATGTAAAATAAACAAACATGAACAAATAGAAACAGGAAGGACAACTAAAAAAGATAGCAGCGGCTTGTCTGTCATTACCAACATCATCAAATCCTAAGAACGCTTCCTTCACTTCACAAGCCAGCTCGCTTTTAGCCACATAGATAATGACAGATGTAACGTCCTTTTTTTGTGGCCCTAAGGTCACAGAATAGAGGAGCTTTAACTTAACTTTTTTATGTTTATCGTGAGTTCGCGAAAGTTAAAGTCAAGGACAGTTATGACCTTTCTGCGAAGGGGTAACCGCCCCCTCAGTCGTCGTGTCTTGCCTACCGTATTGTAGGGCTTGGAGCCTGCTTATACTGAAGTTCTGCCTGTGAGAACTTGCGCCTGCCGTATTGTAGGCCTTAGGCTTAGAGCTTTCTTGTATCGAGAACTTGCCGGTCTCGGCCCTCATTTGCGAGCTTCTACCCGTGAGAAGCTTTTATTAGTACGCATCTTTCACCATCGTCAAGTTTCTACTAGTGAGAAACTGTCTGTTCATATATCGTTCATGCTGCCGTAGCTTCTGACCGTGAGAAGCTGTTAAAACCGTACCATTTCGTCTTGCCTTGGTCTCTGTCCGTGATAGACTATTTTGTCTCGTATATCGTTCAGCTTGGCATAGCTTCTGCCGCAGGAAGCTATCCATATCGTACTTTCGTTCGCGTGCCATAGTTTCTACCGCGAGAAACCATCTGCATCGTCAGGGCCGGTCTTAAGCCGATGCAACCGATGCGGCTGCATCAGGCCCCGCGCCATGGTGTCTGAGTAGATTGTTCATTTTTGTCAGATGCACCTTGCGCTTGAGAATTCAGTACAAATGCCATGTAAATTTCATTGTTAAAAGAACGCTCTCGTCAGAACTAGCGAATTTCCTTTCGAACTTCAGCAAACGTGCTCAATTCTCGTGTTGGTGCTGTACTGCATATTTGCGCTCTACCACGATCGTAACACGGTTGACAGAACACGATGACGTCATAAAATCACTGCTCAGAGGGGCCCCGCGCCTAGGTCTTGCATTGGGCCCTGCATCTGCTAGGGCCAGCCCTGTATATCGTGCTTCGTTCAGACAGACCACGTTTCTACCACGAGAAACTGTATCGCTTAGTGCAGCAAGTAAGTGCCGCAGATAACCTTCCGGGTTACCACCGCAAGAACTGTGTTCAATATTTTATTGGGACAACCAATGCTGGCGCGAAGCCTTATCTGCAGTTTTACCTTGAAATACCGAGTCAAAAGACTGAATTCACGCAAAAATACGCGTTAATTTATACACTAAATTCTTCGTTTCTTTTTTTCATCTTTTTGGAATCTTGAGTCAATTTTCCATCACATGACCCTCTTTTTGGTTTGTTTTCAATGAGCTTTTTGAGTGTGCTTTTCGTCATGTCATGAAGGAAGTCCTTATTAGCATGACATATATCAGTTTTAGTATTTCGGAAGTTTGGTTCTGTTCTTTCATATTTTTGTGGGTTGGTGGACTTTTGAGCGTTCCAGTGCTTGTTTTGCAGGTCTTGTCATGTCATGGTCTTCTTGTTCGGAAGTGCAGGTTTGTTCTTTTATATTTCTCTGAAATGGTGGTCAATTTGGGTGTTCGAGTGCTTATTTTTCTGGACTTGCCATATCATGGACTGCTCATTAGGAAGTGCCATTCGTGCTGGGAGTGACCGCTTTTGTTCTCCTTTCTTGTTTGCCTGTGTTCTTGGTTTGACGCAAATGTTGTGGTCATTGCATGTGACGTACTTGCAGTCACATGCCTAGTCACATGCTTTCATTGCGCAACTCTTGGTAAACCATTTTGCTCTACTGGAATTTTCCAGTAGGTTAATTGTTCCATTTTTTCTGGTTTAATCTACCAGGTTTGCACTTTCTCCCAAGACTGTATTCTTGCACGAATGTTTTCTTTGGAATTTGCTTGGCTCTCCGGCGTTGACCATGGTTTCTGAGTGCTCTTCTTTAGACCGTGTAGAGGGTACGAGCTTGTGTGCGCAGTAGCCTCTACACCAGTGTTTCTCAAACTTTTCTGTACATTGACCCCCAATTAAAGTATACAGTTTTCTGTAGACCACGTGGCCTAGCTGAACAGTTACTAATATAAGGAAAGTATGTGTCAAAATAAATTTGAGTACTTTTTACTTGAAATGCATGATAAACTAATACACAATCCGAAAACAGGCTGAGAATTATTACCTGGCCCTCTGGCCATTCAATGATCCCCATTCGACCCGCGACTATTTATCGACCACTTGGATGGTCCAACTGACCCCTGCGGGTCGATATCGACCACTTTGAGAACCACTGCTCTACACAGAGATCTGAGCTTTGTTTGTGACATCCGTTGACTCGTCTACTTCTGCAGCAACAAACGGGGCTGCACTTATCTCCTTTATATCATATCTAATCACATCCCCTATTGCTCCAATTAAATCTTTCTGAATTATGTTTGAAAAGCCAGAAAACACAGTAGATGTTTCGAAATGTCTAGCTAATCTTTCATCTTTCGCAGCACGACTACAAAATGCTAATAGCTGTTTGGCTAGGAAACAATTTACATTAATGAGGTCTTTCAAATCTCTCGGTTTTCCCTTACCTCAGCATTGTGAACGCTGATAAATTTAGTCTCCGCTGTTCGTTCAAAGCCAAAGTCTATACTTGCTCTTCCAGAAGTTTTTAAAGCAATTTGGTTTTGAATGTGATTTTTGACCTTGCATGTCTGCTAAGGCTCCTTGGTAGATTTTTCATGTCACAAAATCCTGCTGTCACTTAAAAGCACTAGTGTTTCTGTATGCTTTTGAGGAACCAGTCGACTGCCATCTGCTTTCGTATTTTTGCGATGATTCAAACTTGCACATATCTCTATTCAAGTACGTACTTTCCACGATGGGTGTGAGCAAGGAATCGATCAGCAAATTTTTACAGGAAATCGATTTCACGTAAAATTACGCATCCTCAGTCCTTATTCACGTGGAAAGTACATACTTGAACCCATCGTGGAAAGTACATACTTGAAAATCCTGCTGTAGTCCACACATTTTCATAGCAAGTTTCCGCAACGCGACTTGTCGGTCTCGCCAGTGATGCCATATCAGTACGATAGAAATGCCTGTGTGGTAACAATGAAACGTTTTCACTGAGGCAGAAATTTTGACTGCCTCCCTTCGCCGCCTTATCACCAGTGGTGCCATTCCTAGTGTTTTTCCACTAGATCTAGCGTTTTTTTCATTTCATCTAGTGTTCTAGTGTTTTTTATGAGTGAGCGGAATGTAACTAATTGCACAATTTTTTGTAATTGTAACTGTAAGTGAGACCTTTTGATTTAGTGCAACTGTAATTTGCTAAAAACTCTTCCTAATTAAATCTTAAATTATACAAGACAATATACTGTTTTGAGTTAAACCGCTGCGAAGTCACTTCGTTATCTGTTAAAAGTTTCAGTGACCTGTACAAACGCAAGTGTTGCTGCCGTAGTATCTCTTGTTTTCTTTGTCTCTGGTTTACAAGAAAATGCGCGATGCGCGTTATGCAATTCGTTGAACCTGGCTCACGCAGAAGATATACCTGTAACTTTAAAATACAGGCATTTGCTTTACAAGTAATGACGAAGTTTTAATGCATACTTAAAATGCAGCCAAAACATTATCATTAAATTTTTTTTCATATTGACACCGGATTTTCCTTTGCGTGGAGAGTCGCAGAGGCCTCAGCCCTATACGGAATCGAAATGCTTCATGGTTTTCAGCAACCTCTGCTTGTTCTATAGTAACGAAGACGGGAACAAACCAGGTCGCAAATGTAGTCACGCAAACCGATCCTTGGTCGGCGTCTGCGCCGTTTTCCCGTGAGTGTTGCCAACAGAACTCGTCTCGCCAAATTTTTGGGGTCGTTTTGTTCACATGGCCCTAGCATCGTAACCATTGTTCTGCTTTCCGTCACTGCTGACTATAACTTCACGGCACGGCTTGCTGCATTGTGTTGCATTTTATTGTTACTTACCAAGCCGAGGTACCACCCCAAGGTGTGGTCTGCTGCATTGTGTTGTGTTTCATTGTATTAAATCAGTGTATTGAAACGGCCTGCGACATTGTATTGTGACTTTGCAGCCTGATGCACTGTATTGCTGATTACTTGTAGCAAACACTGACTTGGGTTTTTAGAGAGACAGAATTAATCCATATTTTAATGCAAATTTTGCTCCAGCTCGATCGCAGGCAGCTGACAATCGATCAGGTGCACAGTGGCGTAGCAAGGGGGGGGGG
>Ga0210059_1009749_pt1 | contig 14939 bp, 9 predicted proteins | sample Ectturendosymbi2_FD_188042 | JGI IMG/M metagenome (GOLD analysis project Ga0210059, IMG submission 188042) | Ecteinascidia turbinata endosymbiont from Florida, USA - Sample 2 (SPAdes) (version 2) | ecosystem: Host-associated > Tunicates > Ascidians > Unclassified | place: Key West, Florida...
GGTAATCTTCAATTTTTGTAACCTTGAGGTTTGATCTTAGCAACAGTGCGTAATTTTTTCTTTTTGTTTCATATGTCGACTTTTGCGCAGGACTGAAGATGTGTAATACACGAAACTAGTTTCCTTATGCAATAAATTGCGATAGATTCGCTTGGTGTGGGTCACTGTTGTGGCTTTACAAATATTGCTGAATGATACGTACAAGCTGAATCATTGCAAGGAGATGGGAGCAAAACTAGGCAGGAGATTCCTCAAACAGCCGGCTGAAAAGCTCAAGGCGGTTTTTGTTGCTTGATGTTTAAATAAAGTGTGATAACTTATTTATTGCCTAATCTACACATGTGATGTCATCTCTGAGCTGGTACTGACAAGACTTTGATCCAATCTGTCATGGGCGCAATTTGGTGGGGGACATGTCCCCTCACTTTTTCAGGTGGAGGGGATATAGTATGTCATGTCCACCCACTTTTTTCTCTTTAGGATATGTATATGGAAAGGTTTCAAAAATAAAAGTGATGGTTGTCACGTTTTGTGTGAAGAGCTTTTCACGTTAGATGGTAGGTTACACATAGCCAAGTTCATGTTGAAACAGAGTTTGGTGTGGTATCACTGATTCTGTTAGTTCATAGATTTTAGCTTTGTTAAAATAATTTTTAGAATTTTTCAAATTTCTAATGATCGTGAAAGATAGTTACCTGCTTTTGTCTGACATTTTATCCTGTGTGGTACACTGTTAGAAAGGTTATTTTCTTGTAACAGTAAGAGTACTACAGGTGCACATGTGACAGACCACAGTACAACCATTATTTGCTTCGTGCAGAAATGCAACGGGCTTTGCTTTAACGTTGGTTGTCACATATCCAGAAACAGACAGCGTATAATTTAATGATGCTAGTGCAAATGTTAGAAAGTTAGATTTTCAGGCAAATCCCTGCGAAGCTTTTGCCGATGACAAAAATGCAGCACTATTGTGAAGACTTAGTTTTGGGATGGGCAGTTTTGCAACAGACTGTCTTCAAATATTAGTGAACAGGATTTCAATCAAAACATTCAAGAAGTTGCCTACACTATTTACCTGGCTGTATATTGACTTATAGCTCAAAACGTAGGGACGTAACTTGGAAATAAGGAGAAAATATACATTTATCCTCACTTCTTGTAATGTCGCGACAATGGTGACCAACAACCAAAAAATATATTTTTTCCGTGACTCTTAAACTTTGATCATGCTGAATGCATTGGTTCGCAAGTCATCTAATTTACTTGATTAACCAAAGCCGCAATGAAAGCAACGTTTTCATCCAAGTGCAAAACATTTGCTTTACAAGTACATCACACCTAGTTTTGTTGGACATTCTTTTAATGTTAAAGGTGAAACTTGGTACTCTTTTGCCAATTCACAATTGTGCATTTTGATTTAATCTCAAATGTTTTCGTGTCGTTATGCAAGTACAGTAGAACGCTCTTAGAATGAAACTTTTGATATGATGCAGTGTTTTAAGTCAGGCCAGGCTCGGGCTTAAGCTTGTCAAAATATTTCAGGCCTGCATACAAAACTTTTTTTATAGCATTAGGCAGGTTTTTTTAAGGAAAATGTTAGGTGCCAGTCATGCACCTGTAGGGACGCGATTTCTCTGATTCTAGGGACCAGATTTTCAATTCTAGGGGCCTGAATTGGGTCCCTAAAATACCTTAGAAAAACTGGCATTAGGCATAACGATTTTTATCTTTCGTGACGTAGATTTGTTGTGCTCATTGCGGTAACTTCTGTGAGTAAAGTGATCGCGATTTTTTCAGCTAATTCTGTTTGCAAACACAGCTGCGTTCTTTTCTTATCTGCTCGGATAAGTCTCACACTCTTTTTGAAAAGGTGACAGCGGTGAGGAAATTAGCAGGCGGCGGCTTTGCCTCAAAGAGATCAATCACTCACGCGATTCTTGGCTTGTTTTAAGAAGCCTACAAGCAAGCTCGTCATGCCTATAGTGCCATCGTGGATAGTTTCTTTTTTTTCTTGAGAAACATCATATTCTGCAGTATTATCATTTACTAACATGCTACGTTTGTGCCAGATTATGCCAATGTTTTAGTCAAGGTGGTTGTTATTTTGGATGTGATAAATCGTGTACCTGCAGCTATACCCAAACACAACGTTTTTTGTTACTCCGCAGTTGCGCATATCTTGACTCCCTTGGTAAATTTGGCTTTCAGGCCTCAATCGGGTTTCAAAAATAAATGTCGGGCTCGTGGCGGGTTCGGGCTTGTAATTTTGGGCTCCAGCCAGGTTCAGGCTTCGAAATGAGGCCCTTTTACAACTCTATATGGGTATGTATGCAGGGGCCAACAAGGGAAGATTGGAAGGATACATCCTCGACCCACCAACAGTAAATATAAAGTGAAATCATTTTGTGAAGTAGGCTATGCTCAATTTAGGCCAAATGTTTTTGGTGCTGGTAAGTGGATATCAATGGAGATTTTGGTAGGGGTGAAGCTGCATGCATGATGCCCAGTATCATTAAAATGATCTGTAGCTTTTTCAAAAAACGGAAATGTGCAAGAAAAATATTTATCGTCTTTGTAACATTAAGCAGCTTGAAAAGACATCAAATCATGCTACAACCTACACTTCTTATAAAATGCATGAAAGTGGGAGTGTTCTACTGTACGAGTGATATCCACATGTGACCAATGCAGTTCAGCAATTTGTGCACTCCAACTGACAGCTCTGATAAAACCCAATTGATGTTTTCTACTATATAGCTGTGCTTGTTTGTATCCAAATACGATATTAATGGAAGCAGGCTGAACTACAGCACCGTGTCCAGCAACAAATTTAAGTATATTAATATGTAAATCATCTGCAAGGACAAAGCGTGATTAGTGTTGCTCTCAAATCACCTCTACAAATAAGATTGGGAATCTGTGTATGTAAAACGTCATTTCTGCATTAACCCAATGACTATGTTGGTTTCACACCAAGCTGTCCCCCCACATTTCACAAGAAAATTGTGCCCATGCAATCTGTAATTGATGGACTAGGAGTTAATAATGAAGCATTTGTATTGCATAAGAATTTTTTGAGTTTTAAGCCACAAAAACAGCACAAGTAAATTGAACGCAGTTTATTTCACAGCAAAACTAGTTTCGCCTTTTCAAACCCATCTTCAGCCCAAACCTTACTGGCGAAAAGTTGACACATGAAAACAAGTATAAAAAGACGTGTGGCATAGTGTTTAGAGCACTCACTTCGTGTCTGGTAGACTGAAGTTCAGTGTGGTTCAAACCTTAGTCGGGTCATACCAAGACCTTAAAAACTGGAACTTGCTTCAGTCTGGCCAATCGCTCGGTGTAATGGTTGTAGCAGGGTAACTTTACAATGTGGATGCAATCTTGGGTCGTGTTGCTTCCTGCTTTCCATCAGAACAACTTCGTCGAAAACCAAGTGCATGCAGTTGAGAAATTGTCGATATCTTTAACCCTGTTAACCTTGCCCGGGCCCCTCATTCGACCCAATTTGCAACTTTTCGCAACTCCATAACTCACCATCCAATTGAGCTAGACAGCTGTTCAAACCTCAACGGATTCGCCAAGTCTTCTAGTTTACTTTGAAAAATATTTTTTTTGTTTTGGGTTTGCTGTGGATGATGTCATAATGGGGGCATGTCTTTGCAATTTTATGGCTGAGGTTAACTGGCCCTGGGTGCCAACCCAACGGGCCATTTGTTTAGCTCAAACTTTTTTTGGAATCTAGGCTATCATCCGAGTCTTTAGAACCCTTGATTGGTTTTCTAGCATACCTGAAACCAAAATTTGGTAAAAAATTCTACTCCCACAAGCACTGACCCTGGGTGTATTACACCCATAATATATATATATATATATGACCATAACTCGCCAGCAGATTGAGCAAGAGAGCTGTTCAAACCCTCTGAAGAATGAGAAAGTCTTGTAGTTTAGAATTAGAACAAAAATATTTACTTTTGGATGTCTGTTTTTTGGTTGATGTTTATATAACTAGAGGATATTTATGAATTTTTGTTTATATTAGGATAATGTCAACATCCTCTGGGAGTGGACCAATCAAGCCAATTTTGTGGCTCAAAAGTTTTATTGGATTCTAAGCTACAATACGAGTCTTTAGACGGTTCGATTGACTTTGTAGCATTTCTGGTTCAAACGTTTTGCCAAACTTACCAAATAATAATTAGGGAATCCCCTGGGCATTTCTAAGGAATGTTTTTGGCCATAGCTTTAGCACCAGAAATGCTAGAAAATTGATCAAGGGCTCTAAAGCAGGGGTGGGAAACTTGCGGCCCACGTGAACGTTTGATCTGGCCCGCATTACCATTTTTTTACCCAAGTTAGAGTACAACTTCATGTCAAAACAAAGCTTTATGTTAAGCAGGCACTTTGATAATAATTCAAGAGAAGTCACTCTTCCTCGTAGTTGGGCAATGGTAGAATGAAATAATTAATTGATTTTTCAGCCCGCCAGCAATAATGCAAAATTCATGCGGCACATGATAGTAACTAGGTTCCTCACCCCTGCTCTGAAGGCTTATATATAGCCTAGAATCCAATAAAACTTGGAGCCACAATATCGGCTCATTGGATCGGCTGATGATGTCATCAAACAAACCACAAAACATTCCCCACTCATGACGTCATCAACCAAAAACCCTAAGGCCAAAACTACAAATTTTCTTTTACTCTAAACTAGAAGACTTCACAAGTCTTTAGAGGCTTTGAATAACCCTCTAGCTGAATCTGCTGCCAAGTTATGGCTGGCCGAAGTTTGACCTGAAATGGCAAATGGTATCTTTTGTGTAACTTTCTTATTTTTGACAAAAGTTGGTTTTTAACCATAATTTTGACTCCAGATATGCTAGGAAACCAATCAAGGATTCTAAAGATGCGGATTATAGCCTAGTTTGCAAAAAAAATTTTTCGTTGCATTAGCACCCAAAGCCAGGTGTACTTGCCCAAATATGCAAAAACATGCTCCCATTGTGACATCACCCACAGAGAACCCCAAATCTGAATTATTTCAAGTAAACTGGAAGACTTGCTGAATCCGTAGACGATTTGAACACCTCGCTAGCTCAATCGTCTGGTGAGTTATGGCATTGCAAACTTGGACAAACCCAAAGTCGGGACGGGATGAAAAGGGTCAACACCCTAAACAAATCTCTGCCTGGGAGATCGGGACTTGAAGGACAAGTCCTATATTGTGCAGTTACATTGCTGTAATTCCGTACCTGTAATTGCGCTAAGAACTTTCCGCAGTTGTTATCATGTCTTTGCCATTCAGATAGTCGCATTCGTGGTGGCACTGGCCATGAATTTAACTAGCCACAGTTTGTTGTATTTCTTTCTGTACATGCTGTCAAATGTCAACTTTTCACAAGTTTGCCTTATGATTTCACAGGACTGAAGATGCATTTGAAAATGTGAAGATGGTTTCCCTGTGAAATAAACTGTGATTGATTTACTTGCAGCATTTTTGTGGCTTACAACTATGGAAAAATAGATACATGCGGAGTTTTAATCATTGCAGAAATATGATAGCAGAAACAAGCAGAAAGATTCCTCACAAGCTTGCCGCCAGACCAAAGTTTGTTTTGTTGAATTTTTAGGAGTGATACATGACAAGTTTAACACATGTAGAAGATCGGTCCAACACACATGGTGACAGATTTTACATGTGACTACCTTTACCATGAAGAAACTCTTATTCTTACAATTGCAATAGCAAACAATTTTCCCCAGTGAATAAAGTCATCAGTAATTTTGTACAGCTTTGGCTACTTCATTAATGCATTACCAAAAAGGCCAGGGAGAAGTGGGGAATTCAGAAATGTCATTCCTGGGAAATCTGACATGCTCACAAGAAATTTTTTGCAACAACACTATAAATTTTGTATCGATCGCGAATCGATTGTGAGCGCAACGTGTCACATTACTCAGCTTTCACAAGTCAAGCTGTTTGATCCAAAACGCAGTCCCTCCATCATGTTAGGTTACCAAAGGTCAAGCCATTCTACTCTAAGTGTGCTCCCTACATGAAAAACAACAGTGGTAAGCGCTGTCGCTACGTTGTTGCATGCGGTCATGCCAAGTACCTATTTGTCAGTTGGTTGGAAGACATGCTGGTTTTGATAAAATTAAAATTGAGTGGCAATTTGGTCAGAATGTGATCGGAAGGGGCTACGCAAGCTCATGCTCATTAGTTTGGTGCTGGCCTGTTCACTGTGTTTGTTCTGGCATTTAACCTTGTGACTGTGCCACTCCAATCAAAAGTAATGCATGTTGGGTATTATTAACCCCATCACAAGAGCGCTGACATTATTCCTGGTGTGGACTCACGGCCATCACAATATAAAAGAAATCATTAGACTTGCGTTGCGCTATTATGTCAAGTACCAGACCATAGTGAAGGCGTCAAAAATTATTTTTGTGTCAACATCTATAGATTTTCTTAGTGACTGTAAATCTGACAAAGACGTGTATCACAGTGTGTTCGCTAGATCTGATCTCCATTTGGTAGCAGAGCATATTCAGGAACATATAGCCCACATACTTTGCAGCTATCCACAAGAGTCCGTACATGAGAATATGGGCAGTGTTATATAAAAAATATGTGAAGCCCACAGTGGATCTGAAGCTTCCACAAACAAGAAAGATTTAAAAGATGGAAGTGACTATGGATCCGCTTGGCCTGACGCAATTCAAATAAAAGGGTTAGTTTGCCAAGCAAACGGCATGGATCTCATAGCCTTGGGGTCATGCATTACGGCTACTGTGCCAATGGTTTTTGGTTCGATTCTCACCTTGCCAACTTGCGTTTTGTTTTTTTCTTTACTTTTGTCAGGTTTAGGTGTTACATTTAAGGGTTAGTGTTGGGTTAGGATAGCTTTAGGTTAGGGGTAGGTTAGTGTACGGATTAGGGTTAGGATTAGGGCTTCGGTTGGGGTTAGGTTTTGGGTTTATCTTTTACATTTAGTTCGTTTCAACCAAGCTTACTGCACTCTCGTCGTGCATTTCTGTTACATAACACACGTTACTGTAACACTGCGTTACATAACAGTAATTGGGAGGATGACAGATGCCTTCATGTGGCCCTCCTGTACAACATTCGCTACTAATGTCAACTAAACCTGTCACTCAACCACTGCTACCCGCGCTGGACGTGTTCGGCATGGGGTGAGTCATAAAACACCCTTCTCAGGGCACAGCAGCAAAAATGCTGCCGAAAATGACCCACGGACCCAACATACTCCAGATGAACAACGAGGGGCTTACTGCAGACAAAATCTCTGTCACTGAGCAGCTAGCCTATAAGAAGAAGGCTTTCATCATCGTCCTACATGAGACCCACTGCATAACTGCAGACAAGCTAGTGATTCCCAACTTTCCACTAGCTGGGTCAGTCCTGAACGGGAACCACGGCCTTGCCACGTTTGTCCATGAGCGGTTGGAATAGTCACTGGTCAATCAGTCTCCAGAACAATCAGAGACTGTGTGGTTGTGCATAGAAGTTGCAGGATACAAGATCATTAACGCCTACAAACCTCCACACTCGCGATTCACACCAACGGCCATACTGATGTTCCCACACCCCAGAGTCTGTACATTGGTGACTTCAACTGCCAACACGTCAACTGGGGTTACAACAAAACATCTCCTGATGGTGAGAGCCTGGACTCCTGGGCAATATCCAACAACCTTGGACTGTTGCATAACCCAAAGGAAACAGCCAGCTTCTTTACCGATGGAACGTCAGCACCAACCCAGACCTGGCCTTCACAAGTTTGGGCCAGGACAGCCAACTGCCAGACAGACATGTTCTAGGAAAGTTCCCGAGGTCAGAACCAGTGTTGCCAGATGCTGGTTGAAAAACAGCCCAATGTCCTCCCAAAGCAAGCCCAAAACCAGTTCAAATTACTCCAAACTAGACCATATTACAGCCTAAAATTTGCAATAAAACTATCAGTTTGCAGTGAAAATAACCACCATTAACTTACTGCAGTAGCAATCTTTGTACAACACACTACTGATCTTTCTTGAAAAGCAACCTCAGAGATACAAAATAACAACAGCTAGTAGCATTGCAACGACAATCAAATTGTTATTAATATTACCACACATTGCAGTCGAAATAAAAAGCTAATAAATAGCAAAGCCATATGCATACTGTAGTATATCAAGCATGTGCTTTAGGGAATAAAGTGAAAGTTTCCTGTTTTCTTTATCTTTTGCAATTTGAAAATGCAACTTCGATTTGTCAAACTAAAATAGAATAGGTTTGATCTGATATACTGCCTAATAATTCTTTAGGGTGATGTAGGCTTACATCATTCATAGTAGAGTGACCATTAGCCAGCAACATGCACAGTGATTTATAGGATAAATCTGCAGATTTACCACTATCACATACGCTATTACGGCCCTGCTATAGGCTAGCCAGCATGAAACAGACTGCGTCTAGATGAAAATGGTGCTGCATTTTTTAACCCGTTTAGCAATTGTAAAATGATTCTTTAAAATTCAAGTTATTGTAATGTGCCCTTCTTTCACATCAGCACTATTTAAAATAATTTTTTTTATCTGTAAGTGTTTTGTGTATCCAACCATTCAACTTGGCATTATTTTCTCATATTCGCAATAGGTGTATCACTTGTTTAGTGGGCCCATTTACCTGAAAAAGCTTGATGTCAGTGGTTCTTAGCTGGCAGGTGCTCTCTCAATGAAAGTGTCAATAAATTTCCAGGGGGGAGCTAACCCCTTATGCGCCCTACAATATGGAAAGTTTGATCAATAAATATATGAATACACACATTAGTTTTACAGCCTATTTAAAGTCAGGAGCTTGAATTGAAACAAAGGGCAATTACTTCAGGCAGACGTGGTAGAAAAAAGGATAAGAACCACTACTTACATCAAATTCTTTATCACACTCCGATACTTGTACACTGCTGTTTAACTAAATTAACAGTGGTGCGCTCTCCCGTCTACAGCAAACGCATTAGTAATGCTGTCACTCTCCCCGCACAAATGAATATAACGAGTTGTGCTGTGACTATTTTCTATTATGACTACGTCTTGCATGCGTATAAGCTTTACTTGTAGTATCGATTACCAACCACAGTAATGGACTGTATGATGCAGGGGTGGATCTAGGGGGAAGCGACTGGGGCGACAACCTTCTAAAACCTACAAAAGTAACTTCATTCACCATGATTTTGTAAAATTTGGAAAACATTCGCAATGTAAGGCTCTTTGTCATCCATTGTTTAAAGTGTTTTGTCACAGCAGTTTCTCTTACAGCAGCAAAGCTGTTATGAGACTTGACTGCCAAATACTACTGAAATCGCCCTCCCCCTAAACTTCCTGGCTGGATCCATCCATGGTATGATGTGACCACAGCAGTGGTGTACGGATATGGAAATTTTGTAATCGGTTTGGATCAGAAATTTTTTCATGAACTCCATATCCAATCCGTCTCTTAAAATTAAAAATTATGAACTCCAATATCCGACCCAAATCTGAAACTGCCCATACAGCTGCACATTAGCGAATATATTTGGTAATGTCTATTTTGCCTCATGAGGCAAAAGTTGTGGCTATTTTGCCTATAGTCTGACACGATTAGTTTAAGTGGTCATGTGACAAGTATGATACACACAAGAAGACAAGGGTTAGGGTTTAGAGTTAGGGTTAGTCTTCAGTTTACGCAAACAAGTCACTAAATTAAGTGAGAAGGTCATGCATTTTGAACTTGTCATGTGACCATTTCAAACCATATGGTTTGTCTATAGCAGGGGTGGGGAACCTGCAGCCCGCGGGCCGAATGTGGTCCACATGAACATTTGATATGGCCTGCATCAGAATTTTCGTTACCCAAGTTAGAGTACAACATAACCAGAAAACGAAACTCCATCATGATAAGAAGATACTTAAGTAGTAAGTCAAGCGAAGCCTCTCTTCTTCATAGTTAGATAAGGATACAATTTTAGGATAAAACTAATGTGTTTTGCAGCCCGCCAGCAACAATGCACAACTCATGCGGCCCATAATAGCAAATAGGTTCCCCACCCTTGGTCTACAGGTAAAAAAGAGCTCCAGTGGTGCTGTTGCCTCATGACGCAACACAGACACTGCTAACACACTTTTTTGTCTTGAATGCCATGGTTACAACTGTCTAACAAAATAAGTCTGAGAGATCTTGATTGACAAGAAGTGCACAATTATTTTTCTAAATGGTAGCACAAGTTATAGTTGTGCACAATTCTCATATACTCTTTAATGGAGATGTTTAAATCAAATGATACCCCACAACTAGCCTACATTTGTGTACCTGCTGGACTCCATGCAATGCCAACAGCTGTTGTGTCACGTTATAAAGTTAACCATGACAGAACCATCACAATAATTTTATGCCCAACGAAATCATTTCTTAATAAAGCAGTGCAATGAATGTTCAATTCAATCCCTTTTTCATTTGAAACTCTTACTCTTTCCAAGCTGAACTTCCAGACCTGCTAGGTTTAGAGAATAAGCAACCTTGCCATTTTTTGTTAAATCCAACACTTCACTAGTTTTCATTCTCAGTTCAGGTGTATTTCAACCTACAACAATATGCTCATGCTGTGGTCAAAATTTCAATACGTTTTCACGATGTTTATTACTCTTACTTTGTTGCAATGATGTGAGGTAAGGCCACTTTGAGTTAGACTAGTGACAGAAAAAACTGGTGTACTTTTTGTTCGACGCTGAAAAAAACTTTTCGTAATGCCTTAATAAACACCAACATTTTACTATGATAAAAGTAATAAATATATTTAAAAAATGAAACATGTCACATCTGAACAACGACAGGCTGCGTCATAACACTGTAGAATCACTCATGCTCATCTTCACACAGTTCCAAACTAGTTTACTAGGCTACAGAGATGAGCTGACTATTCAGTCCGAGTCCAGTCCTGATAAATATGAATCCGATCCAGTCCTGATCTGCAACATTTATGAAAATCATGAGTCCGATCCAGACCTGATCTGCCAGTGTAAAATCATGTATTTTTATTTTGCCTCATGAGGCAAAATAACTACTGGAGCTTAGTATTATATTGCCTCTAGCCAAATACGATTGGTTGAAGGCAAAATAGCTCCAGCAGTGCTTTTGCCTCGATGAGGCAAAATAGACACAGCCTTTTGGCATTTCCAAAATTTATAAAGGAAATGTCTATTGATTACGCATCAGATGGACAAGCACAGCTGGATTTTGCCATTAAGAGAATCTGATTGCTTGGATTGGTCAAGTGACAAGGACAATACGCTTGGATTAGCGTAAGGTCCTTGTTACATGACCTAATACCCTAAACCCAAATCCTAAACCTAAACCCAAAATTAAAACATAAACCCTAAACCTAAATGTCGAACCAATATCCAAACCTGAAACCTAATTCGTAAACCTAAACCCTAAAGGTAAACCCTAAACCGAAACTTAAACATACTCCCTAAGCCGAAACTCTAAAACTTTTTGAAAAAGCAGGCTACATTAGATTAAAAGAAATCCTATCAAAGGTGTAACCTCTACAAGATAAGCCAAAAGAAATGGTGAGAGCAGAACCAACGAACAATCGCACAGCAGGCATAGACACTAACCACTCAACTATGTTCACGTTGCTACTAGAACTCAACGTTATATGTGAAGAAAGGTGGATACAGTTCGAATTGCAAAATAGTTCTAGCAGAATTTTTGCATGTGATGGCAAAATATACACAACCATTTATTAGCAAACCTCTGAAGTCAGATCACAACTAAAATTGCTTGTATTTTCAGAATAATCACATTGAAATAACAAAAATTTTCTCAGTCCGATCCAGGCCTGATCCGCCAATTTTCAAAAAAATTGCAGTCCGATCCAGTCCTGATCCGGCCAAAATTGGCTTCAGTCCTGATCCAGTCCGATCCAGCCCTAATCCGTGCTCATCAATGCTAGGCTAAATGTTGCTTGAGATGTCCTCAGTCTGAAAACTGGGATCCCGAGCGGCAGGGAACATTGCAGTCAATCGTGAGAAATTAAACAAGTGGATTTTTGGTCATATGATTTCGAAATACCGCAATTTTTCCTCGTACAACTATTATTCCATATCAAGATTTTTTCGCATGTCCACATTTTATTTCATTTGGATAATCCGGATCCGGTTGAAAAGGAAACGATATCCAAGCCAAATAAAAATGATCCAAATATCCGGCCGGATTGGACTCCAAACCCCGATCCTGCACACCTCTGGACCACAGCAAACCACCTCCTTGCCCAGTCAGAATGCGAACAACACTGTTGCCCATGCGATCACACACTATCAATCACGTGGTCTCGAGGATAGGTATATTGGTTCTTACATCAAGAGAACAGAAACGAATTACAAAAACGGCGATCACATTTCCTCAAGTCAACACAATTCTCACTACCTCAGCAATATCGACAAAAACTGTACTCTAAGATGGAAAATTGTTTAGCCAAAACAGCCCAAAAAACGCATGAACTTTGATAAAACTAGCCCAAAAAAACGCAACCCGCAATAGCAAAAAGTTCCCGCAACGCAACGAAAAAACCAACCCAATTGTGCGGGAAAACCACCCAAGTGGCAACACTGGTCACAACATAGGCCCCAGAGATGATCACTATCCGGTTTGCCGGTTGGATATCCGGCAGGATAGTAAGTTTGCAACCGGATAAGGATATCCAAAAACTGCTTTCAAACGGAAACTGGATACGGATCCGGATATCCGAAATGCTTTTATCGATATTTTGAGGATTCAGACTTTTGGAAAAAGTTGCACATTGCACAATCAGATTCATTTATTATCTTCGGAAGCATCTCTTCAGCCTTCTGCGCCGTGACTCCGAGTCCGTCAATGGTGTAATCTCTGAACAGTAGAGTTATGCCAAGTTTGTTAGCATGAATCTGTTCGTGGTGTGGCAAGATAATAAGGCTCTTTCAGTGTGAACTAAGGCAGGATTGTCAGGTTGGCTCTTTTGGGGACAAATTTCGGAAATATGTTTCGAAATAACAGTTACTGGCCCCAAGATTTTCATTTGTCCCTTTGGCTCTTTTTTGGCCCTTTTCCAGGATAGATACCCTTGCAAGAATTAGATATGGACCACCCTGGATCCTGTCTGAGAAACCATATTTTTTCACTTTTTTGACTAATTGATTGCAGATTTTCACCGAATTCCTATATTTTGATAGTTTTGATTACAAAATTTTGTTAGGATCATTAGGGTTTCTGAGTTAATGTGAAAGAAAATTTATCAGAATGCCTGTTACTTGCTGCAGTTGCAGAGGTACCACCAGTGAGAACTGTTGCTTTACCTAACTTAATTGTTGTTCAGGTGGTGCACCGTCCATGCACATGTTTGTTGGTTTTCTTCAGACTGTTGTTGATCACTTTAGCACTTATCGAGAATGATTAATTTATCTCAGTTTATGGCTATACATGGAAATTAAGTTTTTGTCTAACGATTTTTCATCACGTAGCCTACTTGTTTTGCTTTTGTGATACAATGTCAATTGTGATTAAGGAAAACTGTCATTTAGTAAAATGCTAAATATGGGTTCATATGACTTTGTAACTGCTGATAAATTTGGAAAGAAATGGTTGGACATTTTTTGGCCCCTTGTCCTAGAATTTGACTCTTTTCTGGACTAGATTTGGCCCCTTGGCAAATTGTAGATCTGGCAACCCTGCACTAAGGACGTTGTTTGCTGCGCACCTGGACTAAGGCTAGCTAATGCAGGCCTAATGTGAACTATAGTCTAGACTAGCTAGAGCACTCTAGCTCTTTTAATGTGGTCTGTAGTCTGCACCAGGCCTTATAGTCTTCACGCGTATTCTACGTGAGCCTGCATTGACTCGTTGTTGGGTGATAGCCTACCAGGCCAGATGCAGTAGCTTTTTCAAACATGATACGCCTATGCAAAATTGTTGTTCTGTGACATTGACTTGTTAGACTGAATTTTTAGTCAGTCATTTCAATATAAATGACTATTTTAAGCCAGTGTAATGTTTTGAATGCTGTTTTGATATGTAGACTAGCATTGCTATGTAGTTGGGTTTGGCTAAGTGCAACAATGGGTAGAATTAACAAATGAAACTTGAATGTGAACTCATGGATGGTGTTAAAATCTAACCATTGTTACAAAAACAATGGCCAATGAAATGCTTGGTGTGGCAACAGAACCGCCACCAGAAAGTCTTCCATAGGGGAGATTTACATTTGTGCAATGGGGCTAGACATTCTGAAATTTGAACAAACATCACTGTTTTATAATGATTCATATTTCAATTTGGGAGGGGGGCTTAGAGCTTTGTTTCAGAAGGGATAAGCCCGCTAAAGCTCCCCTGTGGCGACTGGACTGTGTGGCATAACTTCAGCTTACTTTTTAATGCAATTGACTCAGAAAAGTACTTGGGTTGTGCAATATGTCAAGCTTGCAATATATGTCAAACTTTTTGTTTATAAGCATGACAGGGCCCAAAGTGATACAACGCATTCAAGTGTCTACTCTTCTTCATGTGGCAAAATCTGTGCTGGGACTATTTTGCCTTCATTTGAACACAATTGCTTGAAGTAGTGATATGACAAGGTACACAGAGGCAATTAGTTGGGATTTGAGAGTTTATGGTTAGGGTTTTGGATCAGGGTTTATGGTCATGGCTTAGGGTCAAGTTTTAGGTGTAGAGGTTCAATGTTTAGAGTTAGGGTTTAGCTTACAGTTCACTTAATGCAAACAAGAAGCTGCTTGTTGTTTGTCAGCCCTGAAACCATGAAAACCATCATCCATGCATGGGACTGAGCTTTTACAGATGTCATGGTCAACTAAGCAGGACATGCGTTCTAAACTTGTCGTGTGACTACTTCAACCAATCATGT
>Ga0210059_1009750_pt1 | contig 14939 bp, 10 predicted proteins | sample Ectturendosymbi2_FD_188042 | JGI IMG/M metagenome (GOLD analysis project Ga0210059, IMG submission 188042) | Ecteinascidia turbinata endosymbiont from Florida, USA - Sample 2 (SPAdes) (version 2) | ecosystem: Host-associated > Tunicates > Ascidians > Unclassified | place: Key West, Florida...
GAGTATCCGAAAGGACTTCACGATTTGCACAACGATTATCCATTGGCTCCAGAAAGGTTGATGGTGAATCGAGTTGAAAAACTCATTCCAAATTTGAGAGATAAGAAGAACTATGTTCTTCATTATCACAATCTCACACAATATATGGATATGGGCTTGAAAATCAAAAAGATTCACCGAGGAATCTCATTCTTTAAAGATGTGTGGTTGAAACCACACATCAATCTAAACACTCAATTGAGAACAAAAGCCTCCAACGAGTTTGAAAAAGATTTTTCAAGCTAATGAACAATTCAGTTTTCGGAAAGACGATGGAGAACATTCGAAACCGAGTGAATGTTCATCTGGTGAATATCCAGAAATCGTTGAAGCGCTATTCCGCAAAAACAAACTTTCATCATTTAACCATCTTTGATGAAAACCTAGTTGCAGTCAACATGAAAAAAAACTGGACTTGTTTTCAACAAGCCAGTTTATCTTGGAATGTCGATACTCGATATTTCTAAGACGTTGATGAATGACTTTCATTACAACTACACCAAGAAGAAGTATGGGTCAAAAGCAAAATTACTGATGACTGATACAGATTCTTTTATGTATGAGATCAAAACTGAAGATTTCTTCAAAGACATCTCAAGAGATGTTCGAGAGAAATTCGATACATCAAACTTCCCACAAAACCATCCATCAGGAATACTAACAGGCTTTAACAAGAAAGTCCCGGGAGTCTTCAAAGATGAATGTGGAGGAGAAAGCATCATAGAATTCACCGGGCTGGGGGCGAAACTTTATGCTTTCTCGAAGAATGGGGAAGAATCAAAACGATGCAAAGGAGTAAAAAAATCCATTGTATCAAAGTCGATTCATCTTGAGGACTACAAAAATTGTTTGTTTACAGGAAAAGAACAACTCCAAATCATGAACATCATTCGCTCGTGAAAACATGAACTGTTCACTGAGCAAGTAAATAAGCTAGCTGTCTCTGCCAATGACGACAAGAGAATAATTCAACCTGACAAAATAAGTACCTTAGCTTATGGATACAGGACAGGCTGACATGAGAAACCAACAAGGGAACCGACAGGGTGATAAGGGAACCGACAGGGGAGACCTGGAAAAGTGACAGGGCAGGCGACAGGGTTCGAACAGAGGGGCTTCGACAGAGACAGGGGGAAACTGGCAAAGACCCCACAAAACTAGGGATAAGAGAAACGGCGCTCAAACACAGAAAAATACACTACTATCGCTATTTGCTGAAAATAGTAGCGGCGCTACTCCTCCCGTTACTGAACAAAAATAGTAGCGAGCTATCGCTACCGCTACTTTTGGTGAACTTTTAAAATTTGTGTTGTTTTGCAGACGTAGGGTTTGTTATTCATTCTCACCTTGAAAATTTTTTTTAAGCTATCACTTTTGTTGGGTGCCCCTTTTTTGAACAACCATGATCTGAAAATAATAGTCATTAAGCCGTTATGATTAGGAATTGTTCATTTTACAGCAAATGCGCATAAATGAAACTTAGACTGCAGACACACATAGAGTGCATTTACATTTGTAAGTGGATTGCTGTAGGTTTATCAATCGCCTTTGTTGCTCCTTTCTCACTGGATTCGAATATAAAGCTCAAGATAATAATCAAGCAATAAAAAGGTCAAAAACTCTTTTTAGAAACGTTTTACGCGCGTGTGAGTTGAATCAGGCCCACAACCAGGGTGGGGGAAAACCGGGTATTTGCATCCGCCCCGAAGTTTTCAGGCATCATTTTAGATTTTATAAAAAAGGTGATGCTGATCTTTGGTTTTTATAAAAACCCCTGAACGAACTATTGACTACATGTATTGCAAACTGAGCTTCTTGTTTCTCCATGTTTCGGCTTATTCACAACAACAGCTTTGAATAGGATGTAGTTTATATAGCCTGCGTGTAAAGATAGCCTGTTTAGATATCGAGAGCAAACTGACCAACCACCGCTTTGTTAACATTCTAGCTTTGGAAAGCGCAATCCAAGTTTTGAATGGATTGGCTACAAACTTGCGTAATCCCGCACCAGCTGTAAAAATAATGTGTTTACGATGTGTCACACACAAAACTAGTTTCCCTAATGCATTAAATTGCGATTGATTCGCTTGGTGTGGGCCACTGTTGTGACTTAACTATTATTGCTGAATGATGAGTGCAAGCTTGCATCATTGCAAGAAGATAGGAGCAGAACCAGGCAGGAGATTCCTCAAGCAGTCTGCTGCAAAGCTAGAGCCTGTAAATATTGTATATGTTTATTGGTAAACATATTTTTATTATCTTCCTCAGCCTTTTTGTCATAAGGAATTTTAGATCTGTGGTTCTCAAAGTGGGCGGATTCATTCCCTTGGGGGCGATTTTGAGGAGCACGGGGGCGATAAAACCAAAGGGGGAGATAGGTGGGAAACAACACAAAGGGGGCAAAAACGCTCAATCACTAAACAATCGTTGAGTTAACTGCAATAGCCTACTGTTATGACATGTTAGTTTCTTACAAATTTTAATTTACTATGATATTCGTTGGAGCTTGTTGTTAAAGCAATTTATCTGTTAAATTTTTACTCTGGATCGTCTGTGTGTCCGGCTACAGTGTGGATTATTTTCACAAGAATCCTGAACGTAACATTAGCGTCGCAATGCAATTGCTTAGTTAAGCTATTTAATAGCTTGGTTCAGCTATTTAATACTTCCATTAAATAAACTTATTTTAATTTACTACCTTGTGTGTGCTTTATCAGGCTTGGCAGGTGCAAATGACGTGTCGAGAGTGTAAGGGAGGCGATGGAGTAAAAAGTTTGAGAAATACTGTTCTAGAGGTACATGCTCATCTATTGAAATGCTGAAGGGGTACATGGCCAGAGAAAGTTTTGGAACCCCTAGCTTAGCCAAACCTACGTTTTTTATTCAACGTTGCTGTGAGCATGTGTACATCACTATTTGTTCAGTGAAAACCTTAATTTTTCACCGGTGCAAAGTTTTTGTTGCTGGGCTTATGACCGTGCAAGTACCAACGAAAAATACAAATGGTAATGAAAAGAAACAACGCTATTGTTAACTGGGGTAGTAGTATTGTTTTTGACGGTTCTCAAACACTAAATTTCTTCATAAAACTAAATTAGTTCGATTGCAAAAAGCGAATCATGCAGTTGTTTTCAGTTTAGTTAGTACAATCCGTGCCACGAAGCTCAAGCTAAAACTTGCTGCGACCACTTTTACACAGATAACGTCTCCCCAAATTAATTGCAATATAAAAGAAACGTCATTACGCCTATACGATAAAGAATGTGTGATGTAGCACAAAAGCGACGGTTCATTACCAAGGTAAGTTACAAGAATGTTTCCGTTCTGGTTTGAACGAAACGAAATTGGCTACGACTACGTAGATTACAAACAGCAGTCTTTTGTTTAAACGTGTTGTAGCGACAGAAGTGACAACACTGCAAAAAACAAACGACTGTTGAGGACAGAATCACTTCTGGTACGAACTATTTGCACAAAATACAGACAACAAGAAAATTTGCTAATGCGACTTATGAGTCGCATTATGCCGTTGCTAAGACACATTTGATTTTTCTACACATTTGCAAGATAGTTCTGCAAAACAATTGGTGATTTTGTGCTTTTGTATGTCTTGTAAGAGATAACAGCGTTGAAACGACCGCAAATGTTGTTTCCTAAGTGAAGTGTCTTGTGAAAGATGACTATCAGGCATAAAAATGCTTGAGAAATGCAAAGTATTTTTTAAATCAGTGCAAAATTCTTTCGGTTATAGAGCAAATTCACCGTCTAACGACAAAAATACCAACCGACTTAGACGAAGCGCTATGTCAGTTCATTCGACAGATGCTTTTCGTCATGCGACAGAATTGGTGGGTACAGAGACACAGAGTTTTTGTCAGCATGCCCAATTTTACTTTGCAGAAAGGAGAGAGTTGCCTTGATTCAGTTGTTGAAAAAGCCATCATGAAAATGCAGAAAAAAACTCAACGGCATACGAGAGGCTTAGCCGGACAGTTTATTGATTTTTTGTACGCCATAGAATATCAACATATCAACTACACGCTGGAATGATATTTACTACGTTGTTTCTACCCTAGGATAAGAAATTTTCGCAAAAAGTTTTGAAAACGTCGTGAGAGATTATTCCAAAAAAATGTTTGCCCTGATATGAAAACAACATATTGTTTTTGGAAAACTCATCAGAAAATTTTTTTGTAAAATTGCATTGACAAACGCGACATTTTTTCATTAAGTTCGTCAAAATTATGTGAAAGCACGACAAACGAATGAAAATTGAATTACACATAAGCAAATGCTAGCTGCAACACTTAGCACTCCTGTGGTTTTATTGCAAATGAGCGAATGTAGCATCTTTGTTTTTGCCGTAATTTTTCCGGTCCTGACTCACTGATTTTCTACTGCACCACCTGAAGCCCGGATACCTGCAAGGAGAACTTTGTTTCAGCAGCAATACCTAAAATCGTCCTTCTGAATGAACGACCCTTAGCATTTGAGACGGTTTTTTTGTAAGAGCTGCCGACACGGCTTTCATCATATGCCTAAACATCAAAAAGGAGCGAGTGATCAAACCACATTGGTGATTGGATTTGCCTGATGCTTTGCACTTCAGGATTAAAATATTGAAAGCTCATTTTTTTCAAATCTGTCAATGTAATTCTGGTCCGTTTTGCAAATGCGATTTGGCCCAGTCGGACATGTTGGAAAAAATATTTGCAAAACTTGTAAGCCGGATTTTACGTAAACGTTTGACTTGCTTTTACTTACCTCGATTTTCTGTATGCTACCATAACATTGCAAGACTGGAAATAATTTTCATAACTTTGATCTACGAGTAAGTTCACGTTACATGAACAGTTTCACAATAAAAACCAGAATTTTTTAATTGCGTTCCCGATAAATGACGGTGTGTGTTGAAGAACTTGGTACAGTCTCCTCAGAACCGCAATACTGTATTAGGCCAACGCATTCACGATGTTAGGTCTCAACTGTTGGCATTAACAGACAACTGTTGGCATTAACAGACAGACTGGTTGGCATTAACAGACTGAAAATTGGTCATTGCTGCAATATTTTTTTGCTTTAATTGAATAACTTGAATGTGGTGATAATATTATTACGTGCTGTTATTTTCCGAGCGTCAAAACTGTATCCTGTTCTGTAACATTAACAAAAACTTGCAATGGGTTATGCACACAGCCAAATACACTGAAGTCGAACCAAAGTAAAGAAATGTCATATTGACATATACGCAAAAACAAAAACTGGAGCTACACATGCAGTGAAGTACTGACTGAATCCAGTGCAGCATTTATTCCAAACATTCAACTCACTTTTATACAGCTTTACTAGTAGCAGTAGCCTATATTTCCAAGCCCAAACTGCTTTAAGATTGTTGATGATGTTGGTTTTTGTGAACTGAAATGGAACCGATTGTTCAGGTCAAAAGCAGCCTGAGCTAAATCTTTCCTAACACCGCTAGATTACCGCAAAAAAATCATCCAAAGTCAACACAAAACAGTTAGAAGAGCAGTTACTACCAATGCGTGCGGACGGAAAAGCTCTTGCGAACTTTTTCCTTTGGCCACCACTTACGCCAAAGCAGCGAATAACGGTAACAGTGAAGTGTGATAGCTCGCTACCGCACGCGTTAGTTTTTTTCAAAAAGGAGCGGCGCTACCCCTATCGCTCTTAGAAAATCAGCTCGCTATTCTAGTAGCTCGCTGCTGCCCACCTCTGCTGAAGACACAAGTGACGCCTTAAAACGTCACTAGCGTTTGATGCTCCCTTTGCGAACCTTGGTGATCTTGATCAGATTTTGCAACTGGGTGTCAGCGACTGGCATTCAACATTTTGTAAATCGTAATTACTAGCATCCGCTGACATTTGACATTTCGTAATTGTTACGTGACATCCAACCTACACCCTCAAAATGCTGCGCCTGGGGACAGATGTCTTCCCTATCCCCCCTGGCTACGCCTCTGTCTTCAAGACAGAATCATAAGTTTGCTTCAAGTTATGCATACAGCCAAATATCCTGAAGTCGAAGCAAGCTACAAAAACTATCATACTGACATATACTTCAAAACAAAAACCGTAGTTGCACATGCAGCGAAATGTTGAACCCAGTGCCATATTTTTCCAAGCATTCAGTTCAGTCATATGCAGCTTTGCCGGTAGTAGTAGCCAATGCTTCGAAGCCCCAACTGCTTTAAGTTTGTCGCTGATGCTTAGTTTTTACCAAATTAACGTGGAACCTATTGATCAAGTCAAAAGCAACCTGAGCTAAATCTTTCCTAATGCTGCTAGCTTACCGCAAACAAATCATCCAAAATCAGCGCAAAACAGTGAGAAGAGTAGTTACTATCAACGTGTGCTGACGGAAGAGCTCTTGCGAACTTCCTCCTTTGGCCACCAGTCATGCCAAAGTAGCGATTAGCGGTAGCGGTAAAATGGTGATAGCTCGCTACCGCACCCGTTATTTTTTAAAAAAGAGCGGCGCTATCGCTAACGCTACTGGAAAACTAGCTCGCTACAGTAGCTCGCTATTTTAGTAGCTCGCTACTGCCCAGCTCTGGTTGAGTGGTTAGGGCCTATGCCTGCTGTGTGATTGTTCGTTAGCTCTGCTCTCACCATTTCCTTTGGGTTAGCTTGTAGAGGTTACACCTTTGATAGGAATGCTTTTAATGTACTTTTTCAAAAAGTTTGGGGTTTACCTTTAAGGTTTAGGTTTACGGATTAGGTTTCGGGTTTAGGGTTTGGGTTTAGGTTTGAATTTTGGGTTTAGGTTTTGGGTTTGAGTTTAGGTTTTGTGTCTAGGTTTTGAGTTTATATGTTTTAGGTTTAGGGTTTTTTGTCATGTAACAAGGACCTTACGCTAATCCAAGTTTATTATCGTTGTCACTTGACCAATCCAAGCAGTCAGATTCTCCTAATGGCAAGATAACTCCAGCAGTGCTTTTCCTTCTGATGCCAAATAGGCATTTCCTTGTTAAATTTTGGAAATGCCAAAAGGCTATGTCTATTCTGCCTCATTAGGCAAAAGGCAAAAGCATTGCTAGAACTATTTTGCCTTCAACCAATCGCATTTGACTAAAGGCAAAATAGCTCCAGCAGTTCTTTTGCGTCATGACGCAAAAGAAAAATTAATGGTTTTACATTGGTGGACCAGAACTGGATCGGACTGATGATTTTTAAAAAATCTTGCGGATCAGGACTGGATTGGATTCAATTTTAGCGGATCAGGACTGGACTCGGACTGAGAAATTTCACAGTCCGCTCATCTCTGCTCTGTGTTGTGACCAGTGTTGCCAACCTTGCAGTTTTCCTTCGAATTTGAGCTTGTTTTTTTTGTGGAGTTGCGGGTTTTTTTGAAGACTTGCGGGTTACTTGTTTTTGGGCTTGTTTTAATTGAAATTTACTTGTTTTTGGGGGTTGTTTTTTGCAAGTTTATTTTTTGCAGATTGCTGTTTTGTCAAATTTTCTTGCACTTTTGCTGTTTCTATTTACTGCCAACGGCATGTTGGGCGTGTTTTTATGAAAATTTGCTAATTTTGGGCTTGTTTTTTCCGATCTGCCTCCCTATTTTTTATATAATTTTCTTCTTGACTTTTGGTTTTGTTGAATTTTCCTGCCAACGCATATAGGGCTTGTTTTTCGGTTAAACTACCTATTTTTGGCTTGTTTTTCAAATTTACTTGCTTGTTTTTGCAAAATAACCTTGCATCACTGGTTATGACGTAAGAGTCTCTTGTAAGTTTTTGCGCGGTATGCAGATGACTGCCTGCGAACAAATCAGGTTATTTATGTGCTGTGGTGGTTGACTGTTTTAACTTAGCAAGGCCGCCTAGCCTGGTGAGACAAGGCCTTCAGCGTGCGTCATGAAACGTCCCTACGTCACAGCGAGCAGTGACCCAGGTTTGCGCAGAATTCGATGTTGAACGGTTCTTCGTCGTAGGTAATGAAATGATGGTTTCTTTCTTTTTGTAAGAGAAGCGTCGCGTGCTTGACTGTTAGTGTTATGCTACTTACCCAGGGGTGTAGTAGTAGGGTGAGATCGGCGTCCTCACCCCTTTTTTGGTGTGAGAACGCGTTCCCACGCCTTTTTATACTAGTAACTTTACTTGAAAATTTAGATTTTTCATTGCAATTTCTACGTGTAGAGCCTGCAACAGGAATGGTTATTTTGGTATGCCAGGAATGGTATAGCATGGTTGTGCAATTACTGTTTATGACGTCAACAATGGTATTTGCTTACTCCACGCTTTGGCTGGTTGTTTGCATTTATCGTAACTCCGCTATCTTCGTTTCCGAGGAACATTTAGTCTTGAAATTTTCAGGCCGTTGCGGAGTAGGTTGCAGCTTGCCTGAATGGATTGCTAGAACTAAAAGAGCTTTTCGCGTGTGACGGCATCTGAGCGATATTTGGTGTTAGAGTTCGGTTTAAACCTAAATCAGGGGTGTAGTCATGGGGTGGGAACGGTGTTTCCATACCTCTTATCTTAGCACTACGCCCCTGTGTTTACCTACTCGTGAGATGTGCATCTGAGCATAGGCCAACACAAAGGAGTACTTATAGGCAACAAATGTTCGCCTGTTTGTGATTGTTGATTTGCTTGAATGCTTGATTTATGGAGTAAGACTATTGAATGCAGTAGCTCTGACAGGTAAAAACATGCTGTAATAGTACATGAAAACATTTTCTGATTTGGTTTATGCATTGTACTGTAAGTGTAGCATTGTGTGTGACTAGTCACTACTTTACAATACTGCTGAAGCAGGGCTATCAAATATTTTTTGAGAGATAAAAATAATACATGCTACAGACATCACAATCAACTGACCAATTTTGCTTTCAAAGCTTGTCATGTGACCTGTTCAACTAATGTTTGGCTGAAAGCAAAATAGCTCCAGGAGTGTTTAGTTTGCGGCATTAGGCAAAATAGACACTGCTTGACCTTGAGTAATGCAAATATCTCAGTATCAGTTATTGGCAATGTAATAAAGCATTGGTAATGGTATCAACCTTAAAAAAAGCTTGTTGATCGAGCTCTAATGCCTATGTACACAAGGTGTGCTCTCTTTGTCTATAAATTTCATCAGTTTAGGTTTAGGGTAGTAAGTCACAAACATGACAAACATAGGCGTAAGGGTAAGCATTTTATTGGGGGGTTGGAGAAACATTGCCCTGAAAATAACAATTTGCCCTAAAAAACAATTTGTCCTGAAGATTTTTTGAGAAACTTTGTGCTTGCCTTGAAAAATACAGTTTGCCCTAAAATTTTAACTGTATTGAATATACCTTTTACATTAGGGATTTTTGAGCGTTTTGTTCATGCCCTGAAAAATAGAGTTGCCCTGAAAATTTTCATTGTGTTGAAATATTTTTATCATACAGGATTTTTAAGCAACTTGCGCTTGCCCTGAAATTTTTCAAGCCAGGGGGAACTGCTGCACACCCGCCCCGTACGCCTGTAATGACAAACACCACACACTAATCCGAGCATATGTGACATGACCAATTCAACCAATCTTATTCACCTAGTGGCAAAATATTTCCAGTAGTGCATTTGACGGCAAAATAGACACTGCCTTAACCTAAGCCCTGAAGGCTAAGCCTAGACCCATAAATGTAAACCCTAAATCTAAATGGAAAAGTTTTACCCAAAACTTTTTTAAAGGAAGTGGCTATTGAACCACCTTGCATGACGTGGTTCAAATAAAACTCTTAGTTTGTCACTCAAGCAGCACCGTCCTGGTAGTATAGCAGACGCCTTTACATTTGCTGTGCCAATGGTTTTTGGTTCGGTGGCTCTCACATTGATGACTTTTGTTTTGGTAGTGACTGGTTGTACGTTTCAATTAATGGGTCCAGTTTTTCTTAATTCTTTTCAAAAGTTTACATTGAGGGGTTAGGATTACAGTTAAGCAATAGGCTTAGGGTTTACCTTTTATGTTTCGTATGTTTCTATCAAGCCTACTGTACTCTCGTTGTGTGTTACAGTCACTTCAGTTAAATAAGGTTTCAAAGAAAAAGATCCTCAGGCAGTTGTGTAGCCACTGCCTTTTTTAAAAAGTACACAATAAGCACTTTCACCAAAATGTCATTTATACTAGCAAAACCAAAGCAATAATGGTGAGAGCCGAACTGACAACCATTTGTATAGCAGGCATAACACTTACACTCGACTAGCCTCATCGTCTTGCTAGTATCACAAACGCAGCGTCATAAGTGGACAAAGGTGGATACAGCTCAAACAGAAAAATAGTCCCAGCAGAGCGTTTGCTGAGCAGTGAAACGATGAGGCTAGTCGAGTATAAGTGTTTATGCCTGCTATGCAAATGGTTGTCGGTGGCAACAGAATAGATACTACCTATACTGAAGCATAGGTGATGATAGAGCACTAAACCTAATAAAATCGCATTATTTAACTCAATAATATGCAGGACCCATGTGCTACATCTAGGTAGCCAAACAGAAATAAATTGATCAGTTCTGTTGTACCAAGTGTTTGAAGTAGATCTTCAAGATCAAGAGAAAATATCTTCTTCGTGCCTCACATATACAGACTCATTTTACAGGTGTGCATAGTTCAAGAATTGCCATCAGTTGCCAAAATGGTTGAAAACTACAATTATAAGTGTTATTTAAAACAGCGTAGTCCAACTACTTTTGACCTACGGACCATTTTACAAAAACGTGACAACTCGTGGGCCACTTCCAATACAGTGATCTACACCGCAACACATTCACAACATTTAAAACTAAAAAAGGGAAGATAAATGAGTGTCATAAAAATTATTACACAATACCAAATAGCAATGTATTACCAATCTCTACAAGTGGGATGCCTGTGGTCGAGACTTTTCTGACACTATCATTCTTTAATAAATACCAGTGTTACTGTTAGTGGTGAAAGTTGGAGACTATTGTTCAGTGTTTCATCTGCCATTCGATTTCTCTTTTTAGATTGGACTTGCTTCATTGTAGGAAATGTACTCACACACGTATCTGTTTCCAAACATCGAGTGCATTTTTAATGCGAAATCTTTTAGTTTGGGAAATCTATCTTTGCTGACTAATTTCCAGAAGCTCTCTGCAGTTCTAACACCGTTAGTATTGTACATTTTTATTAAAAGATGTTAAGCTTGTTGCCTATTGCAGCGATGGGCAATTAACTTGGCTCAAGGGCCGCTTTCAGAAGGCCGCATTTAGCAGATAAGATAGACAAATTTATTTGGCGGTAATGAGTTCATTATGCCAGATGTACTCTTCAAGACAACAAACGTCAGGGCACTGAAAAAAACAGGTTATCTCAACAGGTGCCCTACCAAAGGGTTAGCGGCACACAGTAACCTTGTAATTAGATTGCAAAATAAATAAATGAAACAAAATGGTAAACAGAAAAAATATTTTTCATTGTTCTTGTGAAATTTACTTTATCCAGTGCAAGCAATTCAGTGGGACAAATGTAATCTCACATGCTTTTCAACAAATTTCAGATTTGAAGATTTTTCCTGAATGCTTCTGCGGACCCTTGAAAATTCTGTGGTGGGCCATATGTGGCCCGTAGTTGGATCACACTGATTTAAAAGACAACAAAAGAGTTATGCAAATTTCATTATCTGAACTGCTGTAATCTTTTTTAATACTGCCACAAGTTTTTTAAATACAATTTCCTTATCATTTTGTACCAGACGGCTATGTAGGTCAATCACTTATTTCTCACCAACTTTATGAAGAAGTCAATCTTAAAAGTAGGCATAAATGTATGCATTATATTTTTAGGATGAGCTGTAGGATTGTCTTAATTTTATTGAGAATGTCAAAAAGAATACAACAAAACAAGTGAAAAGTGGAAAAAAATTACAAACCACAAGCACAGAACCACAACAAGGACAGGTCTCCATGTAAAAAATCAGGAACAAATCAATGTCAGTGTTAAAGCAGTATTCACAATTTGAGTTTAGTTGTACAAAACACACATGCAGACAAAGATGATTTAGTTTACAAAAAGGAATGAATGTGTATATCCTTTATGTAATCTAAATCATCTTTGCCTATACATATATTTATATACTTTAAAAAGGATATTAAAAAAGAAAAGGCACTACTGACTTGAAGGGCTTGTGACTCGACAAATATGATTCGAACACATCACTAGCAAAACCACCAGCGCTTAAGACTTGTCCAAGAAGCAGAATACACGACAAACTTTTCAACATTCTTGTGAAAAACGCATATTTTTGATTTATTTTAGCAAAAATCACTGAAAATGGAAATTGCTTAACCTTTTACGTCTTTGTGATAGCTTTAATGGATAGCTGGTGTGTATTTTAGTAGGGTTAGACACCAAAATCATGTTCTTACTCCAAGTAGTTAGTTATGGCTAAATTTCATTATTTGCAAGTTTTGCCCCCCGGGTCAAATCTTAGGAGTCCCGATGCACCCCTAAACATCAACCAACACTGAAAATTTTTAGACGTCTCATTTTTTACCAAAATGCAACACTTTAACACTAAGTAGAAGTTGTTTGAAAAAAGTTGAGGGCTCCTGGTGCATGGTGAAAGCTTAATCCAGGACTTTTAATTTAAATGCATACTGATATTGATCAACTGTTTTAACCAAATTAGTGAAAAACTTACGAGCTTATTCTGGTCATTTACTTTACGGGTTCTGTGTTGCCATTCAGCAGAATGATGCTACCTACATACTATATGTCTCAGGCTCCAGTCATCGTTGCAAGATAAAACTACTTTTGGCACCAAAGTGGCACTGTAGAAACCAGCTTCCTCAAATTCATTTATGAGATTACTACAAAGCTGTGATGGACTGTGAGAGCAATGCTCCTCTCTAATAATAAATAAAATGACTACTAGCATGACACAGCAGACTGTTTTGCAACCTAAAAAACCATATGCATCAACTATATTTCAAGTAGAAATTACTACTGCCATTCTTATGCATCAAGTGCATAGTGTCAGTCATAGTGACAACTGTTTCTGTTGCCAGCAATTCATTTCCATGGTTGATTTATGGCAAGTGTTATTCAAATGAAGTTTGGATAAATTCATTCAAGTAGACACTTGCCATGTAAACTTGACATTCTTATAGTTTGTAAAATCTGTGATAGCGTATGAGAGATCATGTCCAAGTGAACGCACTTTTGAAACTTATGTAAGGTGCAATGTGCACTTGTGTTCTCATTCCACAATACTTGCACATCTCTAAAAAAAGTTCTCTGCAATTTGTGCCAATACCTAAATTATACATTTAGGTTTTCATAAGAGCACCTGGACCTCCCAAAAATTCTGTAGCTTGCTTCATTTGAAGAACACTGCTGAAGTCACTTGCATAAACTTTTGATTTTTATTGTACAGAAAGGAAATTGCACAAGCATTTTTTCTGTCATGTGTTTCGTTGCATGCATAATATTAGATTGTTTTTGTAAACACAAAACAGTAGCAGTTGACATTTTAATTTGGTACTGTCCAGTGATTTCCCATAACAAGAACCATAATCAAAGAAACTGGCTATACAGTACCATATATTTTCATGTATTACCACCCATAACCCTGGCCCACCTTGACACAGTGCAAAACATGTGGTTTGTTTTCTTCAGAGATTGCAAATCAACCACCTGTAATTGGAAAAAGATGTTTCATTTGTACTGTTGCGGACTGATAAAAGACATTGGTACTTCAACAAAATATGAATTGTTTACATTTGCTGCACTTAATAAGTTTATGTAAACATTCATCGAATTTACTATTTGTTTTATCAACATGTAAGGAGTGAAGTCTAATGCAGTCTGATTCACAATTTTAACTATCTCTCCAACAACTACCGTAAATGATACCAATTCCATTAAATTAAATTTACCTTATGCTGTGGAAACCAACACTACCTGGGGTTCCTACGCAGTCTTGAAAAATATGGAAAAAATTTTTCCAGTCTGGAAAAGTCTGGAAAAAATATTTTCTGGTTTGTTAGTATGGAAAAAGAAAAAAATTCCCAGACTTGATATTTTGACATATCTTGTCATACTTTTTATTGAATATTGATATAATTTTACTTATATCATATTAAATAATATAGGGACTGTATTTGACCTGGGTAGGTCATACGGAAATGTTAGGTCTGGAAAAAGTCCTGAAAATGTCTGGAAAAGGTCTTGAAAAAGTCTGGAAATTTATTTTCAAAATTGTGTAAGAACCCTGACTACCACAAAGTGAAATGTGGAAGGGCAACTTCTTTTTCACTCTCTTGCAAATAGAAATAATTATGAAGGTACAGTAGAGCTTGTCTAATTCGTCAATTCGCTTAATTCGTTACTTTTTCGTCGGTCCCGGCAGAATTCCTATCTTTTGTGTACATTTCTGTTCGTCAATTTGCTCAATTCGTCACCTCTTTCTATCCTTGAGAAGCGTTTTGTTCGGCTAATACGTCATTTGCAGTTTCGCTTTTGATGTCTAAGCAGCTAGTACATGTGAGAATTCAAACAACTTAGGATCTTTATCGGTGAATTGTTGCACCTCGCAATTTGTTTATCGAATTTATACACGAGGTACGAAGCGCGAATCGACTCCCCATTGAGAGAACGCGGGAAGTCTTTGCAGTTGTTAAATGGAGGAGTCCAGATAGAGTAGGTAGAGGAATTGTTGTATTCAACCATAACGTCACAAACTTGTATGTTACTGCAAATAAGAGCACTATCTATACGAGTTACTACGATAAAGTAAACGAGCTTCTCTGATAGAGTTTTCACCTGTTTACATAATTCATCACTTCGCCTAAATCGTCACTCTTTTCTCATCACCTTGAGGTGACAAATTAGGCAAATTCTGCTGTTACCTTGCAATGCATGCATTCACAAAAATATTTGCAGTGTTTCACCCTCTCC
>Ga0210059_1009751_pt1 | contig 14937 bp, 7 predicted proteins | sample Ectturendosymbi2_FD_188042 | JGI IMG/M metagenome (GOLD analysis project Ga0210059, IMG submission 188042) | Ecteinascidia turbinata endosymbiont from Florida, USA - Sample 2 (SPAdes) (version 2) | ecosystem: Host-associated > Tunicates > Ascidians > Unclassified | place: Key West, Florida...
TTACACCCATCGTGGAAAGTACATACTTGAATAGAGATATGTGCAAGTTTGAATCATCGCAAAAAGACGAAAGCAGATGGCAGTCGACTGATTCCTCGAAAGCATACAGAAACACTAGTGCTTTTAAGATTTCTTTAGTTAACAGTTCGACTGAATAAATGTGGAGGTCTTAGCACAATAAGTTAAGCAGTTTGAATGGATTGTTTGAATTTGTGAAAAAGGTTCAATTGTTTGTGCCAGAGTTTTTATTACTATCTCGTTTTTTTCGAATGTCGATGTATGACAACTGGGATTCAGAAATAGTGCGAATCGTAATCTCAACTTGTAACATGATTAGAGATGTTAGGATCGAAAAATTAAGTGCATATAATTCATAAGTAAATGCTGAAGTGGTAGATTTGTGTTTTTTCTGCTTCGCTGTAATGTTCTCTTTGTTCGATTATTTGGTTGTCATGGAGCAGTGGTAGTTTATGATAAAAATTTCGTATCTTGTGTCTGAGAGGAACGTTTCGGAAGCAACAAATGTCTTCCAAACGCCGAGACCTGACAGCTCAGAAAAAGCTGTGTTGCTAAGGCCATTGTGGAACATTTGCCACCTAAATGTCTTCCGTCGTAACGTTTGAAAACAATGTTATGCAGAGGTAAGGGAATTTTGATATCAGGCGTAAAGTTAAGACTCGCTTGGCATGTAGATTCATCAATATTTCTCATGGTTTTTATCCAAGTTGCTGGAAAACATTTAGGGATTTGGTTAGGTTGTCAAGATTACAGGAACAAATAGTTGAAGATAATTTAGAGCAATTTTAATGTCTCACTAGAAAATATTTGCAAATTTGCAGGAATGAATTTATGACAAAAGGTAGTAAAACATATTAAATACTTAACATTACATTTCAAACATTTGTTGCTGTGTCCTGTTTCTGCCTTCTGCTCGACTGTCAGACTCTTAAGATAACGACACAGAAGAAAAAAACGTGCACAAGGCAAAGAAAGGTACGTGAAGAACGGTATGTTGCCAACGAAAAGAAAAAAACTGTTTTAATAAAACCAACACATTTAACGATTATCTGCAGTATATAAAAATTGTAATAAATGTTTTGGCCATGGGATGTGAACTGTTGCAACACAGTTGTGTCTATGGCCAGCTCATATTCACAATGATTGCTTTAGCAAACCAGGTGACCTTTCAAAATCGCATTTGAGTTCAAATGTGCGACACATATTTTTGAAAGCTATTTGAATTATTTTCAATGATGAGATAAAATCTGGGCCCTGTAGGTTACTTGCATTGAGGTGTATTGGTCTGGGGTTTTCAGTAAATTCTGTATAGCATTGTTCAGAACAACAGTGTCGAACATGCGCTTTTGTCACACAGCTCACATCACACAGCTCACGCTTTTGTCACACAGCTCGCATAACACAGATGCTGTAAAATGAAGTCTTTTTCCCTCGTTCAATTCTGTAATGAAGGTGTATGTAGCTGTTTGCTTCTCAAAGGAGATCTGGCAGTTGCAACTCAAGTTGGATGAAGAATGGAACATCTGCAATCAACGAAGGATCCCATTTGTAATAAACAATAAAACAGGAGCGGTAATTTATGTTATGAATTTAAAGGTCATATCACGATCGATGCCACATATACAGTATATATATTGAAGCACGAGTGCGATAGTATCTTATGTTATAAGTGATAAAACGAAATTATTCAGGAGGAATTGAATGAGGGGATTTACCGTAATTTGTGCCTTTTGAAAAAGTCCACAAAATCCTGGTGATAGCCTTGGCTCAGCCGTTTTCAACTGTTGCTATTTGAATAAGGATTTTGGTTGAAGTTCCATTGTAACCAAGAACTTTACAAGTTTTATGACCGTCTTAGTAATCAGTTCTTTAAGAACAGGAATCCATATCGTCATTTTGACACCACAAGATTGAAAAGTGTATTATGCAGCGACAGGATTATTGAAATATTAATGCTGAGATCACTATAAAAGGGGAGGTTGATCCGTTCAAGTTTCATGCATAATGTGGATTAGCCCATGATATAGTCTGAGGTCCTGAGCCGTAAGTATTTGACTCATAGATTTGTATGAAAGACTTTAATATCCGTTTTTCAACAATCAGCATTGTTGGGTGGAAAATTTTGAAAAAGATGAGATGTTTAACTTTCAATGTTAGTATAGAGAAAAACAAATCTAACAATTTGTGATAAGTAGGCAAAATGAAATTGGTGTAGTTTATTTTATTTTCTTATTTGTGAAGAATTTTGATAGCAACAGCATGGAATTGCTGATTTTAGAAATGTATTTGTAAAAGCTGAAAAAATTGAATTTTAGGGTTAATTACAACATAACTTGACCAAAACACGGCGGTTTCTTTCATCTTCTGTATAGGAGTTTTAAATTTTTTTGTGTAATAGAACCTAGCCTTGAATTATATTCCCGTCGTAAATGCAAAGCACAAACATCGTATGTGTGCGTTCGTAAGTGAATTTGGATTTGCCGTAAAGAATGACGTGCTTCACAGCGGATTAGCAATGGCACAAGTTTCCAATTAATATCAAACTGCTTTTGCGATCAATCATAACCGTATTGCCTTTTTCTTAAAAAGGAAAAAGGGAATGTTTTTATATCATGAGATGAAGAGTTAGGTACCAAGTGCCAGCAGCATGTTATAAATGAGTTAGGTCAGAAGCTGATTATTGGTGTTGAAAAAGAGAGATATGCTTATGAGCAGTGGCGCATCTGGCCTGGAGAAAAGGGGTCTGTCATCGAAGAGCAGCTTTTGATATCACTTTTCAGCATAATACTACACTTTCTTTTAAGACTAGAAATTGACTGATGAATTTTGAGATGTTGCCAAAGTATTATATCGTCAAAATTTCGCCGATATACAGCATATCGGCAATATTTTATCATAAAATCCGCTGCGCTAGTTTTCTGCACGGTGTGTTAAACCCACGTTGCTACTTCGTCTATGATTATTTAACGCAAATTCTCTGCACTGTTTTTTACGACACGCAGCCCTCCGACTGCGTGAAGTAGTGCGCAATATTCAGACCACTCGTCAATCCTCCCATGAAACCGGTCGATGACGTAGCATTCGCTCCCAGGTTTTGCGCGGCAAGCAGATGGCTGCCTGCGAACAAGGCCGTGGTTTTTTATTATAATGACCCAGGTTTGCACAGAATTCCATGTTATACACTTCTTCATCACACTGAGGTATTTTGTTTCAACTGTGGTTTACGTGTTGTGAAATATCGAAATTGGTCATTGGCAATTAAATAACATCGGTATCGGCCCAAAAAAGCCTTGTCGATTAAGCTCTCCCTAAAATCAAATCAATTAGACGTGATTAGTAGGGCTAGTAGCCTAGTGCAACCAACTACTTAGAACAGCTAGTGGTATTAATCTCATTGTCAAAACACACAAGGATAGATTCCCAAATTATCACTGTTTTTGGACACAGCGCATTTATTACATCACAATCGATATTTGTTCCTACGAACATGGTGCTGAAAAGATACTTAGCTTGTCGAATATCCAGCAAATGTGAGCTATACAGCCAGTGTTGCCAGTTTTCCCACGAATTTGGGCTTGTTTTTTTGTGGAGTTCCGCATTTTTTAAGACTTGCGGGTTGCTTGTTTTTGAGCTTGTTTTAATTGAAATTTGCTTGTTTTTGGCAGATTTCTGCTTTGTGGGTTGCTTTTCTTTCATATTTTTTGGCACTTATTCTGTTTTAATGTAGTGCGGTATAAAGGGGCCTGCCATGGCAGCCAAGCAGACCAAGCCCGTCGCCAGGATTTAGCATCAGGGGTTATGTATGAAAAATTTGTAGAGCCTGTGATCTGCACGAAGTAACAACTTAAAGGTGTCGAACGGTAAACGTCGCAATTGATTTTTTATGTAAGAAAACGTATGAATGCAAAATGTACATACCTTGAGATGGTCATGGCAGCAGGTATGTGCTGCGTGACTGATTCAAACTGAAAGTTTGTTTCCACCATCGGATAAGCCACAAGGGACACTGTTGCAGGCCTTGTATTTCCGTCAATGACCACGAGGGACACGCTGATTAAGACAGGGTTGGTGGGAGATGGATGTGAATGTTGCTTTCTGTTTGTTTATAAGAAATTTCACAAGTGTATGTTGATAGATTGTGTGGTGTATCGGCTATATTAAAATGTTTTTCGAAGATGTGATCGTGAGAGAAAGAACGTGTAGCGAAACGTAGATGAAAAATGTGGAAGTAAGGTGCAGACAGATCAATTATCGTCTTAGTGCGTTTTGAAGTTGATGCGCTGGTTTGAAAAACTAAGGCGGTTCTAACAGTCAATAAATCCGGAGTGAACCTCATAGGAAGATAAAAGAGTGTTAGTTGCATTTTGAAAAAAAAATATGTGAGTTGATATCAACTGGTTTGAATGTTTTTGGAAGATCAAGGTTTTACTTTTCAGTAAAATATGTCTGCATATCACTATAGAGTATGGGGTTCGTCTTGCGGCATAAGAAATTTAGTAGTTGTGATCATAGGCGTACGAGGCGGGGGGTCGGGGGGGGCGGCCGCCCCCCAGTCCTGAAAATTTTCAGGGCAAACTCTGATTTCAGGGCAAGCGCAAGTTGCTCAAAAAACCTGAATGATAAAAAATATATATTCAATACAGTGAATTCAGGGCAAACTCTGTTGTCAGGGCAAGCGCAAGTTGCTCAAAAAACCTGAATGATAAAAAATATATATTCAATACAGTGAATTCAGGGCAAACTCTGTTTTCAGGGCAAGCGCAAGTTGTTCAAAAATCCTGAATGATAAAAAATATATATTCAATACAGTGAATTTAGGGCAAACCCTGCTTTCAGGGCAAGCGCAAGTTGCTCAGAAATCCTGAATGATGAACATATTTCAATACAGTGAAAAATATCAGGGCAACTCTGTTTTTCAGGGCAAGCGCAAGTTGCTCAAAAACCTGAATGATATAAAATATATATTCAATACAGTGAATTAAGAGCATACTCTGTCTTCAGGGCAAGCGCAAGTTGCTCAAAAATCCTGAATGATTACAATATTTCAATACATTGAAAAATATCAGGGCAACTCTGTTTTTCAGGGCAAGCGCAAGTTGCTCAAAAATCCTGAATGATAACAATGTATTTTAATACAGTGAAAAATTTCAAGCCAACTCTGTTTTTCAAGGCAAGCGCAAGTTGCTCAAAAATCCTGAATGGTAAAAAATATATATTCAATACAGTGAATTCAGCGCACACTCTGTTTTTCAAGGCAAGAGAAAGTTGCTCAAAAATCCTGAATGTAAAACTATGTTCAATACAGCGAAAATTTTCAGGGCAAACTCTGTGTTTCAGGGCAAGCGCAAATTGCTCAAAAATCCTGAATGGTAAAAAATATATTCAGTACAGTGGACAATTTCACGGCAAACTCTTTTCCAGGGCAAGGTGAAAAAATTTCAATACAGTATATTCAGCCAGTAAAGACGATTACCGTAAAGTTTCTTGTCTGGGAGAACACAACACGCAAGAAACTTCACCCCCTTGAGTTAACAAGCAAGGTACTGTAACTACAGAGTTTGCCGGTAACGGCACATCCAGGGTATTGTACAGTATAAAGAACGTTACTGCCGAATTGAAGTTATAAGGGAATTGAAATGCATGTAGAACAGGGGTTCCCAAACTGGGGTACATGTACCCCTAGTGGTACATTTGCCCATCTGAAAGGGTACATTGAGGTTATCAAGAGAAGGAAAAAACATGTTTATACATTATTCATTTCAAATTATTTGTATATATGAATTTTTCCGAACCACTTCATGCTACTAATGGGGTTAGACCAGGGGGAGTATCGCGTCCATACTTTTTTGCTTCATATTTAGATGACTTATCTCTTGAACCAAGCAACATTAAAGCTGGGTATTATATTGGTGAAATCTTATTGAACCACTTGACATTTGTTGATGACATTTGTGTGTTTTGTCCAAGTGTACGAGGGTTACAAAGAATACTAGATGTGTGTTCAGCTGATGCAGGATTGCATGAAATTATTTTCAACTGCAGCAAAACTGTTTGCATGATGTTTAAGGCTAAGAGTGCAAAAGCACGGCCATCCCGTCGCTGACACGGGGTGTACTGAAAGTAAAATCTGTTTCCTGCTACAAAAATTTTGGGATCGTATTAGATATTGAGCTCTCAGATGACAAAGACATTCAGAGACAAATGCGATATCAATATGAAGCAGTGAAAAAGCTTGCGAGCTTGTTTTTCCCGATGTTCGACCGCAGTGAAAAATGTACTCATTCGTTCCTTCTGTAGGTCCATGTATGCATCATAATTATTGGTGTGATTTCAGGAAGGCATATATCCCTGATTGCGTGCGGCCTACAACTTTGGTTGCAGGGCTCTGTACAACCTGCCATGGCGAGCGAGTGTTAGTAGTTATCAAGTTCAGTGTAACATTCCTACCTTTGACACCTTATTGAAAAAATGTGTATCTGTTTCTTGAACGATGCAAACAGTCCAACAATGTATGGTCGCGCGCTTTGCTGCAGTCAGATTGTTTATACCATCATTAGTCATTATTTGAACACTACAACCGTATTTTACTTTGTGACTGAGTGCCCGGACGTTGCAGTGTTAGTTTGAGGATGTGTGAGGCCACAAACCATTCGTACTTCACCAGGACTTAGGTTGGACTCTATTTCTTAAATGCGATTTTCCCGTCCAACTCTGGATGTAGTGTTGTACCAAGTGTTACGACTTAGCCAACAACTATGTTGAGGAACTGTCTGTAATGTAGCGTTGTACCAAGTGTTGCAAGTTAGCGAACAAGCATCGGTATTCCTGTGTTCCTACCACCAACGCCGATACAAAATGTTCTGTGTCTGTTATTATCAAAAATAAAAATAATTGAAGATTGTTTTCAAAAATCATTGCATGCTTATTGGTAAATATGTTTTTGTTATCTTCCTCAGCATTTTTTATCATAAGAAGTTTCAGGGGCATTGGCTTCGAAAGTTGAGGCTAAGGCCGTACCAAGATTTTGAAATTTGACATTTTCCCAACAATTTTTGCAAAAAAGGTTGTTTTCTTAGTTACGAGTGGTGAAAATGTCACTTTGCCACTTTTGGCTGCCCATGAAAAATTTTTTGGCCCACCCATGGAAAATCCACTATTGGCCCCTTCCTGGAAAAAATCCCTCCGGCGCCCATGTTTATGGGTACACGCTCATCTATCGAAATGCTGAAGGGGTACACAGAGGGGGAAAGTTTGGGAACCGCTGATGTAGAAGATGGCATGGGCCCCGAACAAAATGCAACGTTATAGGCGAATTACCGTTACATACGAAGCGGTTACAGACGATTTCAGCTATATATATAGAACCGCTTTACAAGGGGTTTCAGGCCCAATTCGGATTAAATTAAAAAAGTTAGTTTCGGGGCATACTGTTTAGTTTTAGGGAAAATTGTTATTTTCAGGGCAAATTTGTCCGCCCCCCTAGTAAAATGCCTTCCCGTACGCTTATGGTTGTGATCTATAGTCTCTAATTTAGTTAGAATTATTTCGTCGCAAAGGAAACGTTTTCGTGTGAGGATCGTTATATTTTTACCATCAATTGTAAATCTTGTAAACAGTTTGTTAGTTTTACATCTGCAAATAGAGAAGCGTGGTAGTGTGAAGAAAAAATAAAGGTTGTTTTGGTAAGGCGCATAGTGACTTTCGATTGTCGCTAATAGTTGTATCTTATCAGCTTAGCTGCAGGAAATTCGGAGCTGCACAAGTGAGGAAGCAATTATACATCGCAAGTCATTCACGATGTTTGCAGTTGGAATGCTTTCGGCACATGGGAGGTGTTAGGTTAAGTGCGCATTTAATAGAAAAGTTGCTTTTGCTATCAGTCAAGAAGCCTTTAGACGTAAGAGATAACTGCGGAAAAAATGCGCATGTTTATGTTAAAAGGTGTCCGATACAAAAAATAGCAGCATAAGTTGTAAGCATTCTGCGTCGTCTGTAAAAAACGAGTTTTTTCATTTTACAAAAGTAGAAGGGATTTTTCTAATTGAGGTATGAAAAGATAGCCAGTTGCGTTAACGATTTGTTAGCAGTAGTCGCTATCTGAATTATCTTTTTCAAGGCGTTTTCAACGTTTTTAAAGCTGTTGAATTTCTATGGGTAAGCGTGATGGCGAGGATGAATGAGAGAAAAGAAATAATTTTGAGAATCAGTAAGCGGCTTTTAGGTGAAAAGGTTGTTTTTTTGGGGGTCGTTGTCGTTTCGTTTTTCGTTTTGTAGATGAACTATGCAACGTCGTTCGGAAGTCAAAACAAATCGTGGAATGATATTCACAATTTCCGCGTATGAAAATAATAGGGAGGGTCAAGTAAGTGAGAAAGGAATGTGGCATATTTGTGTGTTTCTGGAACCTGAATGCATGGTGTCCAGTATCTGCAAAAAGAAAATTTGTTAGTTTATATTAAAAAAGCATGCGGCCGATTGACTGAATTATTTCTATCGAAGAAGAGCAAGATCTGCTGTAATTGGTGTTGTGGAATGATATGGAAAATGAAATAGTTAGCCGTTGATAAAAAAATGGCTAGAAATAGCTGTAGATGTTCAAGAAAACAACTTTGTGCTTTTCAGGAAAAATTGTTCATGCTTGTAATGAAACAATCTACTTTCAGTTGCAAAGAAAGAAAGAAGAGAGGATTTTTATCACGTTAGGTGCTAAATGCAATGATTGAGAGTATCACCATTTGTCAAAGAACAACATGACGTATGTTAAAATTGCATGGTTTTGATAGTTATGAAAATTCATATCATCGCGAGTATTTCTTGCAGAGTAATTTGTCAACTGAAATGCTTCTGCTGCTTATGGTTCGTTTAAAAAACACACGCTTTTTTGTGAGCTGCGGTTTTTGCGACACACGGTTTGTGAGCTGCGGAGAGGTGACATAATTTTGCCTGTGGAGTGCAGGGCCTTTCATCAATTTATGAGAAAACCGTCACATTATTTATTTTAAAGACATCGTAAAAATATTTAGGTAAAAAAGCAAAAGATTGAACGCAGAATGATAAGCATCAGCTATTTTTGATTGACGGCTGTGAATGATGCAAAGTTTGTGTGAATGTGAGCAATGGAAGTTTGAAAGTTTTGGTGAATGTGAGCGATAAAAACCCGCATTATGAATATTGTTTCGTGATATTATCCCAGCGAAGTCAAGTGCCAACGTAAGAAGCGCTCGTGTAATTGTGAGGCTTAAGCTTCAAAGTAATTTCACCGTGCGTTCCATAATAGAGAAAGGGGCTGTGGTAAGCTTAGGCGAAAATGAGGAAACGCTTCTATGAGGAAGTAGGATCCCTAATGCGAGAATCGTGACGTGTGTCTAACGTGCCTTATCCGCTGTATGTTAATCACGATGTCGCTAGCGCTTAATATCAAAGTGAGCAGATTGATCTGCTTCAAGGAATAGCGTTGCTGATGGCATTGAAACACGCATATCTCTTTTATGCAGGGCGCTACAGCCAATAACAAGATTGTCCTAACCTTTGAAGTCGCATTTTCAGAGCTTGTCAATTAAAACAAGCTCATTGCCAGTGAAATAGAATTATCACTTTTGTACATCAGAGGCTGTGTATCCCAAAAAGTATTTCAAAAAGCCATATTGAAAACAGCAATTTTTGGATGATAGGCATGTTATGCTGTTTACATAAAAATATGATGAATGAATTGTCAATGCCTGAGGTAACCGAAGTCATTACAAATGAACGGTAATATTGAATAGTTTATCCGCGATGTTCCAATTTCCACAAACACCGCACTAGGTTCAGCAGTATAGTGGAATGTGAAAAGAAAATTTATGTTTTAACATCTTAGATTAGAGATAATATCGTTTCAAGAGTTGCACTTCTCTATTTCTTTGTTAAAATGAAAATAATCGCCATGATCTTGCACTTACAAGGTCAACAGTAGATAGAAACTACTCCGTGAAAATAGGGTTATGATTGCAAACAGTATACGTTGTTCTAGAAGTCGATAGTAATTTGTATTTGTCAAGGTTCGTCACCTTTTAAGATAGATGCATTAATGCATTTGAAGAAAACTTAGTTAGGATAATTAAAATTCGCAAGATGGCAAAAGCAGGAATGACATTTCTTGCTTGCTATTTTAGACTGCAAAATTGTCTCTTTCTGGTCTGCAGCAATTTTACATAGTCTGATTGTAAATTTCGTTCATTACAGGTATACGTAAGGAACTTAGCAATGATAAATGTGTGTCACTGTCACATACCACATGATTTATCATTTTACTTCAAAGTGCTATGAGTAAACCGATTGTCTCCCAGTTTCAGGAAATATCAGTTGGAAGCTTGTTGTGGATGCGAAGAACTTCACTTGCGTTTCGCTTAAGATACCGTTATGCCTTAACCCTTGAAAATGTTGACGTTGCGATCATACGCAAAAGGCTATAGCAAAAAGTTTCAGCGCATTTTGCCTGATAATCGGTGGTATTAGAGCGATGTTTATCGTATTCACTGCGTTCCAAGAATTAGAAAAAATTCATTAAGTCTGTATGTACGATATCGTTCTCTTGAAAAATATTTGTGCAACACGAATTTAAACTTCATGCAATGATGTTTTAATCCTGAATTGTGGCCATTACCTGCTAGTTTTATAAGCACTTGCAAGACCAAACTAATATTTTTAATGTGTAACTACTTTGGATAGCTGCCAAAATTTGACAAATATCTTTTAGTTTATTACAAACTTTTGAGGAATCTAGTTTGTCAGCAGAACTATGTAAGTTGTAATATTGGTTATCTGACGTATGTTCAAACCGTGGACCGAGAATTGATGTAGTTAAATGGCATTTTGGTTGAACAACGTTTTTCGCTTAGATCGTTCTTAGTCAGATCGTTTTTAGCTTGCTGAACACAGTATTACTTTGTTAGTCAGCGTTGAGCAGGTTTTGCCACTAGTGGTCTGCAAGCGCTTGATTCAGTACGCCGTGTTGCCTCGACTGTGGAGCGTTTCCATTTGAAACGAAACTTTGAAACTTTATCCTTCTGCGTCTTGCGGCATCGCTGCTTCGGCCTCACTCGGTTGTGTAAAAATAGCTTCTTAACCTCGTGCCCTATCAATCGTCTTGGGTATGATGCAGCATTAATTGAGAGGTGGGCTTTATGAATAGCGTCTTTATGGGTCGGGAATATTGCGTTACTTTTAATGTCCTGAGAATTGCACATTACAACCTGATTAAATTTATAATAAAGGCTCTATAGTAAGCGATAACCATCGTGAATGTTTTGGGTCTTCAAAGAATTACTGAGAAAACACTGCTGAAAGAGATTTAAATTGGAGCGGTTTCGGTTGATTAGTGATAATGCGCATATTTACGGAATCATTGCGACTGAGTGCTATGTTCAATAATGTGGTGTATATATTTTACATTCAGAAGGTGATAAGTCATCGCTGGAAAGCTATTTTCAGAAGTCAATATGTAATCGCTAGAAAACTATTTTGAGACGTCACTAATTATCTATTTGCAGTGTTGTTAATCAACACTTATTGTGAAAGATTTTATCAGCCTTTCAGTTTTTATTGGCAAATTAGGCTAATATTTCAAAGGATATTTGCTACTTTTAATGAGTTTCATCCAAGAATCTGCAGGTTTGAAAGAAAAATCAGTAAATTTTGGCAAAAAATTAAACTTTTAGTCTATTGTAGTTTTCTGTCTATCGTGCAATGAAAATATTGATGCCAAGCAGGTTCCAGTAAGATTTTTGCTGCTTTTTAAATTTGTCCTATTCCAAAATGAACAGGCGTTAGTGTAGAAAATGCGCAGGTATTGAAAGTCAGCTGAAACGAATAATTTGGTGCAAATGTTATTTAAGGCTAGGTGTGCTCAGCAAAATTTGTGGCGGTTTAGCCTCTTTTTGAATATACTGTGTCCCGAAAATCCTGTCTATAGTGAAAGCTTTGTAGCGTTGCATTATAATTAGGCAGTGCTTATAAATTATGAGACACAATTAAATATTTAAGTATAATAAAATGTTCAAAATGTACTTATGGTCTGCTTTTACCGTTTGCCTTTAGTAAAAAAGTGACCACTAACGTGTAGGTAAGAAGTCGTAAGTTAGGCAAGTTAAATCAACACTAGGTATGTCTTATTTTGAACTTTTCTATGTCTATATATGTTGCAGCATCCCGCACATGTACTTGTTTCGTTTGCGTTTTCTCAGTCTTAATGAAACAGTTAGATTTGTCATGTCATCTAAATCACACGTTTTGTGGATTTCCTTGCCAAATCTCTGTGCGATGTGTTATGGTCGTGCGGTAATAGTCTGCGCGTCATTTTATCGTGCATTCTCCGTGCGGTTGGATCGCATGGTGTACTCTAGCATTCGTCTAGCAAATTTCATCGTTGTTAATAGATCCTGGTATTATTCTTTGTTGAGCACTTCTAGCAATCACAAGAACTTGACAGTGAAGAATCGGTAAGGATGTTCAATTTTTACTCTTCGTTTTGCGCTTCATGTCTGTGCGTTTTTTTTATAATTACTCTAGTTTTCAATTGACCACTTTTTATTGAAAAGATAAATGATAAAAACATATAATAACTGGTACTCATTTCTATCTATAGCTTTATGAGAAATGCCAATCCGGTGCAAGCTACTGTTTAACTTCTTATGAAATGGAAAATCGTCGCAAGCAGAAAATTGAAATGCATTACTTTGAAAGGTTTGCAGTTCTGGAATATTGCTAACAGCAGATGCGCTGTAATGATTTCTATCTTACACTAGAGAAAATGATCAAAGTTTGTATGTGCTTTACTTTCGTTATAGAATCTTACATTTCACTACTGAAATTGTTGCGTGAATGATTAAACAACATTTGGCAAATGGGAGAGAAGAAATACGTCAAATTGGTTATGTTGCATTTTTTCCGTAAGTTCTGGTGAAAAGGTACGCTTGAAATGCACAGGTTGATAGAATTGTCAATGTGGTAAAACGAAAAACTCTGCGCACGCAGTGACACTCTGTGCGTTGACTAATTTTGAAATTCCGTGCACAGTTAGACGTTGTTTTCACAGTTAGTCGCTGCGGTTCTTATTTTTGCTCCCTCTAGCGGTAGCAGTTGTTTCAAACAGCGTTAATACGATCCTCGCGGTTGAGGACTGCCGTCACTCCCTTTGTTAATTTGACTACTAGCGGTAATTGTGTTTCTAACAGCGTTGATGTTAACGTCGTTCAGTCGCTGCGCGCATCGCAGTGCTGCGCTGTTGCACAGTGAGACAGTAGTGACCGGTAGGTGTCTCCTGCGATTTATGCAATATGCATCAGCTATTGGTGATCAAGCTAAAATTTAGCACATTGGGAATTTGATTCAGTAAAGGATGATTTTGTGATTTTTATATTCTTGTATTTTGTACAAAATAGGTTCAGATAATCAGTAAGTAATTTTTCTTTTGACAACATATGTTGGTGTCAACTTAAAAAATTTACGCAACAATTTCATAGTTCATGTTATACAGACTAAGTTAAAATATTGCAATTTTGATTTTAATATTGGATGAGAATCTTCGTTTCTACTTCAATTACAGATCATACATAAAATTTCTGAAGTTGTTGATGAAAGTTCAAGGTGTGTGCAAATCAAGACCAACACAACGAAAACTTATAACTAAATTCATTTGCAGCTGTTCGAATTCCCACAAGCGTTGGACAAAATATCCCATTTTCTTAAATCATTCATAGATCGACTTTGGTTTTGCTGATCTCATGAAATCGGAATTGAACCGTTGTAAATAACAAATGCGATTGTTAATTCTTTCATCAAAAAATTTGCACCCAGTGTTTAAGCACTGTAGTTACCTTTTATCGCACATATGTGCACTGTTAATTAGCATAGTGTTTATGTTGCAGATGTCCTGCGTCCTGTGTCTTCTACCAGGAGAGGCTGAAATGAGGAAGTAAAGCTCACGCTTGCGCATCACCGTACTTCTGTTTAATGCTGCTGTTACTGTTGTGTGGATGAGTTTTGTCTCGACCTTGCAAACACGCCTCGCGACTCGAAGCAGTGCCAGAGGGCAGCACTGAAAAACGAACATGAACACTGCCACGTGTTTGACTACCAAAGGCCTCCACTCATGACTCATCCACTCCTTCAGTTCAACCCCAACTGCAACAGTGGAAAGTCCCCGCCAGGTCAACATGAAATGAATTAATATTTATAGTGACGAAGTTCGGTTGCAGGTAATTCTAGATATATTGCTGGTATTAAAGCCATTTTCTCCCGTAAAGCTTAAACGCAACCGAATTCTTATAAGCAATTAGGCCAATTTCCACCGTACCTGAGAAGTTTCCACGGTATGAGTTGTACGCGATGGCTTTCGTACTTTACGTGTCCCTGGGAAGTTTGAACTTAGAGGAGTTTCCGCAGAGACACTCCTTTGCTTCCCCTTTGTTAGCTAACCCATTATGACAGGGGTGGGCAATCAATTTGGCTCGGGGGCCACTTTGAGAAGGCCGCGTTTAGCTGAGGGCCGTCCTTTCTGATGCAGTGTTTCTCAACCGTTTTCGGTTCGTGACCCCCTTTGGTATTTTCACACAACCTGCGACACCATTCCTGCTGTTTTGTTCGATACATACAATATTATAATCACTGTGATCACCACAAAGTGATTTCCAGAAAAATACAACGAACTACCACAAAATTATTAATACTGCAAAAATGCTTTTCCGAACATTTAATTTCAAACGGCAATTGAATTTCACAAACATTTTTAATGCGACGGTTGACTTTGCAACCGTATGGCCATCTTCGAAACTTGTGGTTAAGTGTTGAACAGTGCTGATCTCTCATTACATCCTCGACTTTCCTTCGATCTCTTGCCTTCGTTTTGGTGTGAGTTAGAGGTAATAAACCACTCTCGCAGAG
>Ga0210059_1009752_pt1 | contig 14936 bp, 14 predicted proteins | sample Ectturendosymbi2_FD_188042 | JGI IMG/M metagenome (GOLD analysis project Ga0210059, IMG submission 188042) | Ecteinascidia turbinata endosymbiont from Florida, USA - Sample 2 (SPAdes) (version 2) | ecosystem: Host-associated > Tunicates > Ascidians > Unclassified | place: Key West, Florida...
GATTAAGGCAGTGGTTTGCAAGTACCTCTACATTTTCACCGGATGTGGTAATCTTTGATTCATGGAACCGTACAGCAGTGGCTGGTGTATATCCTTGGTGGAAATATACATGAAAGACCTGCTTGGTATTGCCGGTGACGTGCCGTAAGGCTTGTAGCAGCTGTTGCGACCACTGTACCAGGGAGTTCCGCCAGTGACATCCTTAACGTTTCCATTCTTGCTGGCTGGTCTAAGAAATTTTTAGTCGGACAAAGAAATTTAGCTGTTTGTAGATGCATATGCAGATTGCTAGCCCAATAGACGCTGGCTAATTTTAAACAAACAAATCCAATATAATCGCATAAATGAAGTATCAATAGATTACGGCTAATATGACTTTATGGCACAAATACGGCTTTGTGGAGACTTTTAAAGTAGCTGATTGGGGCCCATTGGCCACCGTAGGGAGACCACTAGCTAACAATCGTAAAAAGTTGAGAAATGATAGTGCATCCTGAAAAGTTTGACATGTTACGCTCGAGGGTGAAGCAAATGCAGCTTGCTGCCGACTATCCCTGCACAATCAACTGTCAACATCTCAGAGCGGCCCTTTTTTTGAAGAGAGACAATGCTCTTTGTTGCATCACTAAACATGTAATGCCAAAGTGTTGGTCTCAATTTGAAGGAATGCGTGACTTCTGGACTAATGCACTCACAAAGGTTTTCAGGTTGAACCAGAAATTTAAAAAAGTTCTGAAGTGCAAAATGTCAGTGCCGCCCCGTGGGTAAAATTCGGTGGTACTGGGCATGCACCAATCCAGCTTCATACAAGCAACCAGCAGTGTGAAATCCCTTCCCAAATGGCCGCTGTTGTTTCATCAGTGATGCCAGGTTGTGTTTTAAAAACAACCAAGCAAATTTGAAAAACAAGCCTAAAATGGGTAATTTAACAGAAAAACAAACCCAACGCGCGTTTGGTAGGAAAGTTCAAAAAAACATAAAACGAGCAGGTTCGTTAAATACAAAAACAGGGAGGCAAATCCGAGAAAACAAGCCCAAATTTGAGAGAACATTTACACAAAAACACGCCCAAATTTCGTTTTGCAGTGAATTGGAGGAGCAAAATGGCCATCAAATTTGATAAAAAAGCAATCCGCATTACAGAAATCTCCAAAAAACAAGCAAATTTTAATCAAAACAAGCAACCAGCAAGTCTTCAAAAAAAATGCAAATCCACAAAAAAATAAGCCCAAATTTGCGGGAATACCGCAAGGTTGGCAACACTGTTTCATACAAGTGTAACTCGTTGCTAGGTGGGCGTGGCTAGAGTGGCTTCATCAATGATCTGGAACGTCATTCCTCGCTGTGATTGGCTGAAAACCTCTTAAGCGAATAATGTTACATTTTGTAAATATGCGCCCCGGTCCGGTGTTTGCCGACCCTGCCTTAGCATGACGAGTTTAAAATTATCTCTAGGTGATGTTGAAAAACCAACTGTCTTCAGTGCTTGCATTAATGCAAAACCTTACTCAACGACACGAAAACCTTTAGTTGCTCCATACTGCTGTTATTACTTTGTCATGACTTGTAACGAAACTTTAGATATATGTTCTTGTGCCTTTAGATTATACTAGCGACTTTTAAAGCAAAGCTTGATAAGAACAATACTGTTGCCTTAGCCGAAGAATGTTGTCACCTTATTCAATTTTCTTAGTGAGGAAGAAAGCATTACACCACAAAATCGAGGGTTGCTGACTTTTTGATTGTAGGAAAAGCAACATAAAAATGTTGCGCTGCTTCAATTTCAGATGTATTTCTAGTCAAAAAGCGTTTTTGTCTTCACAGCATACAAAGCAGATAACATTTGCTGGCATCGGGCGTCCCGTAATGCAGCGGTTACATTCATGCAAGACTGGGTTAATCTTCTTGGCATACGCGGAGCCTTCCCGAACAGGACATACACCTTCCACAGCTGTGTATAGCTTGAATCTCGGATCACGTGACTGGTCTAAATGCCGTACAGCAGCTCCTTCGTAATCACCAGCAGCAAAAGAATGCTTCATGCATTCTGTATTTGACATTACAGTAGCGGAGCATTTTCATCATGAGGCAGTGGTCTTCATAACTTGCGGCGGCGTAAGCTTGCGCATTCAAGCGTCCACTGTCGGGCCAATCATCGGTCCTTGTTTTCTGGCAGTGCGTGGCACTCCAAAACAACCGTCTTACCGGTGAACCAAAGATTGTTCGAGATTGCTCGAAAACCGGAATTTTTTTACTCTATCCCGGTGGCAATGTGCAAAGAGTTATGCCTTACCACGTGATTATATTGCAAACTGTTGTTTCAAACCGTGCGGTCATAGTCTTGTATCTGATTCAGGGAAGACTTCCACTTCACTCCTTACTCGACTATCAGCTACATCGTTACCGGGCTGGCGGCAAACGAGCTCGCCTCGGACACAGTCAAATTCCACATGCCCGCCGGTTGTGCAACCTCGTCGAGGACCGACTACCAGTCGTTGGTGTCAAATGCGCAACGACTTGCAGTGAATGGAAACGAAGCCGCAGATCTTCGTGTTGTCAACTTTGGTGCAGAAAGGCCCTCAACGTCGAAACACAAAGCACATTGTGATGACGCTGCAATTACTAGCAAGGTTTTAAAACTGGAAGAAAACTGGACAAGCGGTGCGATTGTGATCGACGACAGTGACTAGCAGCTGTGTTCGTCGCAACTGCTTCGCCACGCCATTCTGTTTGCTTAAATCGGTGTTTACCAATGCTATCGTTGGCAAGCGCACTTTACCCGGTACGAATGGAAGCGATCGTTATTACGCGCTGCTACTTCGGCCTGCTACTGCGTGTTAATCGTTTGTTGCTGTTGCTGTTCATGGGAGTCGGAAGGATTTTTTTCAGGGGGGAGCAACAGTGGGCAAGTGTCACTTGCCAACTAGAAACTAAAAGAAACCTACTTTCCTACTAAAACCTTTATAGGAAAATATCAACTTCCATGAACCCCTTCCGATGCCCGTGTGACACTGTCCATGGCAGCATGCATATGTTGACCGCTGTCTCACTACTTCCGTTTGTGCCACAACAGCAAATCGTGTAGTCGCGCACGTGAGCATTCCGCCAGCCTGAGGATTTATTCGCTCACTAAATTTGATCCGGATCTTTGAAAAACTGAAGCACAAACGCGCACCGAAAAACTTCCAACTAAAAGTGAAAGATTCCAGCAGGCGACAAAACAAGTATTCAAACCCTGAATTTCGCGCTATTGTCACAAAACTCTCTTTTACAGTTCTGCACACTTTTCGGGAAGCTGTTTTAAATATATATATAACGCTGGCGGCTAATTTCCTTTGTTGCGTCACTGCCGTTTGTGACGCCATTTTATATTTTAAAAATTGAGTGAGGCTTAATAGCGGTTATAGGCTTCCTGAATGGTATTTCGCTTAAAAAAAAAAATTATATTTGCCGAGGAAACAACACCACTTTGAACATGGGTTTTGTGGAGCATGGCCCAAAAATCTTCTGAAGCACTGCCCTAGACTCATCGGATTTTGCTCTGCTCAGGAAACCTCTAAACTAGGATCTCTCAAACGGGACGCTCGGCGCCCCTTGGGGTTCACGAGCAGAGACTTTCACTTGGTAGTTTTGCCGTGATATTGCATAACCCAAGTGTCACGATATATTAAGAGTCCTTCGAATGGAGTCACATCATGGAAGTTGGAGAACCACTGCTCTAAACGCTATACGAGTCAGGAAACGATGGGTTTCATGCAACTCAGAATTTAATAACATTTTCCTGGGACATGTGACATCCGTTGTTTCCGCACCAACCTGTTTTTGACTGCCCAACGTCCATTATTGATCACTTTCACAACAAAATCGTATCTGTGCAGCGAAACGTACATAGCATACAATTTTTATACACTGTACCCCCAAACAACTGCTTTTCTCGAGGGGAATTTTTGTTTCTGCGCAGAAAATGTCATGCGCATTTTAGATCCGTTTTTTCTTCATGTCAAGTCATGGTGTAGGAATTCTTTGTACATACAAGGTTTCCGATGTCACATTTGGCCAAAAACGTTGTGCACTTAAAATCACATCGAAATGTTAAGGTAGTAGGGTGCACAAAATTTGCTACACACCAGGTTACCCTGGGTATTACAGTATCCCAATTTTCTATGTTGTTGGCTTTCATGTACATTTTTGTAAAATAACTCTGGCACCATTTCATCTGTCCCTGAAAATGAGGAATATTCATGAAAACACAGGTTTCTGACATTTTTTTAAGTATGTGAAATCAACAAAAACCTGCTGGTGGGCAGTATATCACCCAGGATTCCTGAGCAGAGTTTCCCATCAATTTGCTCACCGTTGGGCGCAAGTCTCGAGCTTAAGTTTGCTGCAAGATCGAGACGATCGTAATTTAGATATTCTTTGTGGTTTCATGCTCATTGTTTTGCAACGCGAAGTGAACAAATGTGAGGGGTGGAAAGGGCGGTACACAGCCTTGCTACGCCACTGCTTCATGCTCATTGCTGTTGGTGAAGAACAACCGGACCACAACTGCCCATTGTTGGATGTGAGATCCGTCTATTGTTCAAATCATCCCTTCGCAATTTTGACTTGTGCAGTTGACAAACGGCGCAGTGTCAGAATACTCACGACTTCTTTCCTGCAGGAGCACGTGACAGGTTATCGGCAAAGCTGGTTTGCGTCATGCTCCTTCCAAGGCCTTTGTTTTGTTACTGATTAACCAGAAATTGTTTCTGCGCAGCAGCGCTTGTGTTTAATAAGTAAAGAAACAACTACGTTCTCTCCTTGCAAAAGCTGGTCCATCTGCTTTATTTGTGACGTAAGAAACGCAAGTATCGTTGTGAGAATCAGCTAAATAAATGGAATTCCGTCGCAAAATGAGTCTTAATCGCAAAAATTCCTACAATATAGTTGTCAGGCACCGAGTTACCAAATGAATCTCTATGTACTTTTCCTCTCTTTGGAACAAAGTCAAACAAAAATTTTAGCTGGTTAGCCTTGATTAAACCACTGTGCATTGGTCTTCAATTTTGTTCATTGCTTCGCGTATGAAGGAATTGTTCGATGAAGGGTTTCTCGCATTCCTCACAATCTTTAGATGCTTGAAACACTGCGTTTTCTTACCCACATGCAGCTCTAGCTGAATCCCAACTGGATAAACTGCTTTCGAATCGACCTCATTTGGTAATTGAAGTAGTTGCCTACTCGGAACGACTTTGCTTCGCACGTTCGAAAGTATTGCACCTTGCAGCAATAGAGATCACCCGCCGAGATCACTCTAGTCCAAGTGATACTAGGCTTGATGTTTGTTATGTTGGGATGTATAATTTCCGAGCTTTCCGCCAAGTCGTGGTCACTTTCACAATAATTTGGGGCGAAGGATTTTTGCCCGAAGTTCCCCAAACTTGCCCAAAACGTTTTTTGTGCGACTTTAGTCTACAGGTTTTCTCCCACGAACACCATGAAGACGATTTTTTTGGTGTGACCTCCCAAAAAGGGCTTATGCTTTTCTGCAAACGTTGGGCGCCATGTTCTCCCGGATTTTCGTCAAAAGTTTTGGTAGTGCGTTTGCATCCCCGCCCCCTACACCACTGAGTAATGCACGGTCGTTTCTCGTGAGATTGTTTATTTTGGTGCGAAGTTGGCATAGTAGGCAACGACAGAAAATGAAAAGGAGAGTCTTGGTAAGGGGTAACTAACAATAATCCGGTGACTGATGCTAAAGCGAAGATAACGATCTAGAGAAACAATGAATCTATGAGTTCTGAATCTACAAAAAGGCAAAAAGCGTAACTATCCGATGAGAGTTTCGACGTTCAAGTCCATTGAGGCTGTTCCCATTAGTTGCTGCTGCTGATCCATTTGTCGTAACCACCTCGCAGACTTCGTATTCTAAACAAAACCGGTTATGGTTTATCTGGACTGACCAGTGCAATTTAATGTCAAAACTTAATTTCGAACAAGATTCATTCCTTAAACCATGAGTGAGTTGTTACGCACATAATTTTGACAGTACCAAAATATTACGAAAACTAGACTCGTCTGTCATGTAACACCAAAAATGTTTTACTCCTCTGAAATGCCTGAAAAAAATTTCAATTTCATAAGTTACTTTGGGGGAGTTTCGACGCTTGTTCGTTGTGGCAAGGTATTTCACCAATGAAACAGAAAAAACACGCCAGAACTAATGTGAAATTGCCTTAGACACTGAGACGAGCCTTACCACTACCAAAGGTGAAAGTGGAAGTGATTCACCCAACAGCGTAAGCACTCCCAAAGGGTTCAGTACTTTTTCTGCTATAATGTTTGTTTGAGTGCGGTGTTTACAATACCTAACCAGTGGCGCATCTAGCCTGGCAAATGAGAGTCTGTGGTGTAAGGAAAGCTTTGATAGTCTTTATAATTAAACCATATTTTCTACAGGTGTCCCAAAACCCGATCAAATGTGGTTAGTGGCCTTTGAACGCAACTAGCTATTTAGATAGTGTTGGCGGCAGAGCTTGACTGATAAGGCTTACTGTATTTGGGACGATACCGATGTTTCTAATTTTTCGTTGCCTATATCCAATGTTTTTGCATTACTCAAGCCACAGCATTTTTTCTTCAGTATATAGGCCACATAAATAAATGGAATAATTATAAACACAAGTTTCAAATGAATAGGTAGATTATGATGCTGTTCTAGCATATATACTTACGCAGCAGTGGCGAATCCAGGGGGAAATCTGAGGCAATTGTCCCCCCTACAAACGGTAACCACTTCTGTGTGATACCCAAGGATTATCACAGAGAACCTGGGGTATTTATAAAAGAGAACTTTTGGCGTCCTATATGACTGCCCTCAAACGCCTTGCCTAGATCCGCCACTAACATGCAGTCTGCACAATGAAGTTGGACACAAGGTATTGCATTGCTTCGTAATGCATTGAGCCCGTTTGAGAAGATAACAATGAATTCATCGATTTAAAACTGCTTACCGCCGGGTTATTTGTCTTTTACAGACGTTCTACAAGATAAACCCTGTTGGGAAAGCAGTATGACTACAAGACAAGAAGAGATGAAAAGAGGTTCTAGCTGGTTCGTCGGATTTGAACTGTGGACGTCAAAGGCGTCCAGTTCATCTACTCGCGACTCTGATACGGACCGATGTTCTTCCGACTCATTCGAAACACCCGATAGTTTTGGATCGGTTTGCTTCGCCCCTAGCTGTTCGGCCAAAGGAAGCTTCCGATGGTTTTCACACCATGGGGGATGTTATGCCTTTGACTGCCTCTGCGCATGTAGTGGCTTGCGCCACTACAATAGCATTTAGGTTTGGTGGAAGTAGCAAGTCAGTCAGTCACACCTACAACTTACCAAATGACATACTTTTTTCAACCTGAGTGACGGACTGTCTTAAGACTGAAGTCTTTTTTTTCTTAGTTTAGATGCCCTGTTTGAGACGCTTTTTTAAATTTCCATGGGCTGTTCACAGACCACTTCCATTAGTTTTTTTTGGTCTGTTTTTTCGATGGATTTCAATTTGCAGCCCCATTGCGCGGAAGCTGTTTCTCTTTTATTTTAACATATTTTGGACTACACAAAATTACCTCAATTGAACAAGATCCACTCCTTCGCGTACATAGATCAATGGTTCTCAACCAAGGTTCCGAGGGCCGCATGCGGTCTTCAGAAGTCTTTCAATAACACCTCTAATATTTTGTGTAATAGACTGTAATTTGTGTAATTCTGCAATAAAATAAAACGTGTCAATTGACTTGTGTTAAAATTTTTAATGCGGCTCTCTAACAAAGTTGTAAGTCTGGATGTGTTAAAATTTTTAGTGCGGCTCTCTAACAAAGTTGTAAGTCTGGATTTTGCTCTCTTCGGCGAAAAGGTTGAGAACCACTGACATAGATGCTTCATATGTAATATTTCCTCACCCCGTTCTTTGTATGTTTGCATGTTTTTCTGATTATTCTTGTTTTATTTCGAACTGTTATTTTCTAACACTTGTCAATAAGTAATAATTAGGGTTGGTTCACTAGACGACTTCCATGGTGTTTCACCAGTCCTATATGACACAGCGAGAATTTTTGTTTACATTGATCAGTTATTTTGCTATTGTGTCTTCTTTTATTCAAATTTCCACTGACAGTTCGTTACTGTTTTGTATGATTTTTTTGTATTGTTTCTGTTTAGTAGCTGATTCGCATGAAACAATCACTCAGTCGATTGTACTTAACTCCCTACATTAAACTCTCAGACCTATTGTACCAGTAAATCAAACTTGTTTTAATGGAACTCCTGCCATTGAAAACGCCAGCATAAAAACATTTGCTTCCCCGACTGTTTTGTGTTCAACCCAAGTACGGTGTTATTTTTTCATTTCTGTGATGGTGTGACTCTTTGTACGTCAGCGGTTTTCAACCTGAGGGTCGTGAACCATTTTTGGAAGGGTTGCGAGTAGATTTTTTATGTACACAGCTGTATTACATTTGCTTTATTCGAGTTTTAGATGAGGGTGGTTAGATTATAGTGAGTTGCTATAATGGGTCGCGGTACAAAAAAGGTTGAAATCTATTGGTGTACGTGATAACAGTTGCACTTTTTGACAAAATCATCAAGCAGACTGGAGTAGCCCTTCAGCAAGTGGTGAGGCCACGTGCCATGTGTTGGACACTGCTGTATTAACATCTACTACTATTTTCGTTAGTGTTTCATTTATGTAACTGTTATACATATGCCAACCTTTAGTGAAAGTGCGTAATGTCCAATACTTGTTTTTCTTCATGAACTTCATAATTGAAGTGTTGCATTAAATTTACCGCCCATCTGTAATCTACTGATGACTGCTTTTTTCCACCTGCAAAAGTGTTCTGTTTACCGTGAAGTAGATCATTATCAGTAAGCAATTATGTGTTGTTACGTTCATGCATTGCATTGCTAACCTATCTTCAGTTTCTATTGATCTTCATATTTTAGCGTCAGAGGCGTGGTGCATTTTTGTTAACTGCTGCTGCACATCTTACCTATGTTTAGAATGTTGTTTTATGTATGTATGTGCAAGTGTATCATCTGTTCAAATGTGGTTCCTTTTGTGTCATTGCCTGTTTTGTGATCAGTTCATACTTGCTCAACATGTCGTCAAATGACAAACCTATTGTTGTGCTGTGACTTTACAAGATATATGCTGCGTGCGAGTGTGAGAGAAGGTTCAGTTACTGTAAAGTCAGCATCCTACTAGTGTCCTGTACGTGTCAGTATGTAAGGTAAAGATGCGGAAGTCCAAGTGTGGCACGTGACTGCCACACTCAGGCCAATAGATTCAGAAGTTTGATTGCTGTTAGGTCAGTGTTCGGTCAACAAGTGTCAATATTAGAAAAACGTAGGGTTGACACACGAGTCCGAGATATTGTCTAATGTCTGCCTCGTAAGAACCTGTGGTATTTCCCTTCGAATTCCAAGTACTCCACGAATGTTATCCCTGGCACGAATTGGGTGGAAGTGCGGTCTGGCCATAAATTCGAATCCGATCCTTATGCGATCGATCTTAAAACGAACGCGAGCCGGACAAAAATTTCCACTTGCGTATTGTTTATATTCGTCCTTAATCATTCTTTGAACACTACAACCACATTTTACTTTGCGCCTGAGTGCTCCGACGTTACAGTGTTTGGGCGTGTGCATGCTACAGTACTTTCGTACTTTACCTGGCCTTGACCAGGATTGGACTCAGACCCACTCAGTATCCTACTCTGGATGTAATGTTGCAAACAATAGTGTTAAGAAAATGTTTGTAAAACTGTTGTTCTACCTCCAAATGCGTAATTAATTGTTATGTTGTGTCTGTTTTTATCATTCTGTATTGTGGAGACCAGTGATGGAGTATCGAGACCAGGGGTGCAGTGGGGCGGGAACGCATGGGAGCGGCGTTCCCATACCTATGTTAAGTTTTGCTTTGAAATAAGTTCGAAACTATTTTTAAATGGCTTTTTTTGGGTGTGTTCCCACACATTTTTTGTCAGCACTACATCGCTGCTCGAGACTTGTCTCGAGACCCATTTTTGTGAGTTTCGGTCTGGGTCTTGAAGGTTTCAAGTCTCGTCTCGGTCTCGAAGGCCACAGGTATCGGGATTTTGAATATTGCAAAGAAATGGAAAAGTAAAATGTCTACAATTCGACGACTGTTTGTTATATTTTCAGGTAAGGAACAACCAAAACAGGTCGGAAAAATGCCAGGAATTTGAAAAAAATCAACCTAGAAGTGATGACGAATTTTTTTAAAGAATTTCGGCAAAATGCACACATTTTGAAGTCTTGGTTCTCGGTCTCGCTCTCGAATTTCAAGTCTCGAGTCTTGGGAATTTTGATGAAGTCTCGATCTCGAAGTTTTAACCAGGTTTCGGTCTCGAATGTTACGGTTTCGACTACATCACTGGTGCAGACTGTGTGTGTTTGTACCCTGTAGACTTCGTTGCAAAACCTTAAAAAATTATAATAAACTCACAAGAAATAAAAACAGGGGACGTGAAGCAAAAGAACGTTACTTAAGGGGGCGCAGTGAACAAAAGGTTAGGAACCACTGCTCTAAATCCTTAAACCCAGAGGCGAATTTTCATTTTCGGGGTCCTAGGCTATTTTCAATTGGAGGCCCTTCTAGAAGGTTTACGACAACTGATGTCATAAAAATTAGCACTACACGTGCTCGTTACATTCACTGGACAAGCTCTTCGAATTCATAAACATATTACTTTTTTCTGAATTCCCTCGATATCAAAGAACAAAAACAGTCGCAATGAAACTAACGAAAAAGGCATCGGTAAGGTTATACGACCACACTCCCATTATATATTTATTGTACCACACTGGCCTCGTGTAATCTGAAAAATGGATTCAGGCGTTTTGTTCCACACGTTACACGTAACAATAACCAATTCTTAACACCTTGCTCATCGTCACTTACTTCAGTGTTGCCAACTGGTATATATGTATTCCAAATTTGAAACTTTTGGCATACTGTATTTTGAAAGTGCTTGGTATGTAAATTTTTGATTTGGTATATGTGAAAAATTTGGTTTATTTTTGTTGGAGGGTTTAGTTAAGACTTTAAACCAGCTATGTCCAACCCAAATGGCTTACTGGGCCAAAAATTACTGTCACTATCTTAACCAGGGCCGCACATTGAATAACATATTAATGAGGGCCGCACATTGAATGACCTACTCTGATCTTCGAAAACTAAATTTAGCCAAAGCTAATGTCCTGAAATCGTTCGAATACTAACTGCAATGGTAACAGGCGTGACAAAGTGGCACTAAGGACCACCTGCAAAAATAATGTCAAATTCAAGATTATCAAAATAAGGACAAGTTGTCAGTATGTAGGATACTTTTACTACAGCGAAAACCTAAAGTGGGCCGCACAAAACCTTCGTCTGGGCCGCGGGTTGGACATAGCTGCTTTAAACCAACTTATTAGTTATTTTGCATGCAAAGTGTAAACAGAAAAACATGGTGGTGTTGAAACTATATAAAAAATTTACGTGAGTTTGCATACCATGCGAGTTTCGGAAAGCGGAGAATGAGACTGGAGGAGAGCTGGAAGGTTCTGAAAAAACTGAACGTAGATCTTGGTACGCGTTTTTAGTTAGTCAATGCATCCTAAGGTTGGAAAGCTGCGCAAGAGAGTGTCGTAAGATTTAGAGAAGAGTGATTTATAGAGTTTGCATGGCTTGCAAAGCAGGATTCTGCTGGTGCTCTGTATCCTTTTGCAAACAGTGCAAAACATGAGTTAGAAACCACAAATCAGCTATTATACAGCAGAACAATGAAGCGGGCTACAAAAATAGTAAAAATTAAATATGCAGTTTCAGTATTGGAAAGTTGAATACTCCAGTGATTAATAAAGCTGTCACTGTCTCAAAGTTAAGAAAATAAAAATTGAGGTTGCAGTTTCTTTTTTATGCCCTTGTACAACAGCAATTTTTGATCATCTAAGTCCGGGGTCTCCAAAGTTTTTTGTCTGAGGACCACATAAGCTAATAAAAAAAATGACGAGTGCCGTATATTTTACGCAATGTGATTGTTTCGAGATATACTATATTCTACCAAATCAACAAAATTTTCGTAAACACATTTCTCAGTTTTTTTTCAACATTATTTTTTTCATCATTGGCAAAATGGCTTCACGGGCCGCATTTGGCCCGCGGGTCGTGCTTTGGAGGCCCCTGATCTAAGTGAAGCAGTACGAAGTATGGAAAAAGTCAGCATTAAATTTTTCTTTTTTCTTAGAGAAAAATTTGGTATATGTTTGGTATATTTTTAGACAAGATTTGGTATATCTGTTGTAAGAATAGTTAGCAACACTGATTCACTTCAATCCTTCGCTCTCATTCTTCTTCAGCAGGCCTGCACAACATAGGCCCGTGAAAGCTGTTTTTGCGGCCCGCTAGAGCTTTCTCAATTGTAGAAAATGTTGCAAACGGTCGACATTAAATAACTATTTGTCATTCCAGATTATCTTCCGACTATAACGAAATCTCCACATCGAAATGAAAAAGACATCTTCGGGCTGTGGCAAATTTATGTTGATAATTTGGCTTATACCATATTCCCAAACCCTAACCCGTTGCCTCTTTGCATATCCTTTTATCATGTGGTCACACCAGGCAATCGTCTTCAACTAAAGGCAAATTTATAATCCCAGAACAGCCACCACAAATATACAGTATAACATTTGCCTGATGAAGCAAAAACAGACAATACCTATTAAATATAGAAAATGTATTCAACTTGCAGCCCTGATGCAGCCCTGAAAGCATTTTCCTAGTTAGATGCCTAGGTTAGCTATCCACAGTTCTGGATTAATTAGCAATTCCCATGCCAGTGCATCAGAGCAGTCAAATTTACTATAAAGACTCTATACTTTATACTAACTTTGAGAGCAGTGACTGCAGCACGCCACCTGCAGATAAAATAATAGCAATATTCTGCCTACGAATCTTCGCCAAGAGGCATCGCTAAAACGCAGGTAAAAGCTGTAGGCTAAAAACGAAACACAACTGTTGCTATCTAAGACAATAACTTCCGAAAAGTCTCTGTGTTTTGCAAAGATTCATCATTAGATGAACGTCCACGCGGTACGCGGCGCTGGCTCGGCTTAAAATTTTCTAAAGTCACGCGGCGCGGTCGTTACGCGGTACAATTTTCCAAAATCGCACCGCGCGCAACGCGATCGCGGGGCGGTTGACATCTCTGATCTGATGCCTAAGATCAATGTTTCCCAAATTGTGTCCGGCGACACACTGGTGTGCCTCTGAAGAAGCTGAAATGTGCCGCGAAAGTTTTATTTTTTGACAAAACCTTATGCTGTAAATCTTTTTGGTCCGCGTTGCATTGCTTTGGGTTTGAACTTTTCATCTTAACTTAGGCTAGTTAATGTTATTTGGTATGTAAACTCGTAGAGTGTTTTAAATAAGTAGCTCTCGTTGCAAGGTTTGTGAAAAGTAGGTTTTCAATTTCATAAAGTATGTGTGCCGCAGCCAAATTCAGAATGTATTTTAGTGTGCCGTAACATAAAAAAGTTTGAAAAGCGCTGCCTTAGATTAGTCGTTTGTGGTCTATCCAACCACGCGGAACCTCATTTCTTAGTTTGATGGTCACTAACTGCTCAGGAGAAAGTTTTTCTTCAAGATTCAGAAGAATTTAAACTGAATTAAAAAATCACAGTGTTCCAGGATAGGTTGCCCACTAAGCATTCGGTGCAGTAAAAGTTACAAACTTAGGCAAACAAATTTTAATGAAATACTAGATATTTTTGGTATGAAAAAACCCAGGACAAAACCTTTTCAATTCTTACTGTGCTCTGTTCAGCCTTACTTGATTCGATGTCTGTAGCTTTTTATTTCTTAACACGTATTTCAGCAATGACAGCATAAGGGAAGTTTAAACCTCACATCTTTTCGCGCGACTGTTTCTTTGCGTTCGATTCTTTGCAGTTTGAAAAAGTAAAAAACACTCGAATCGTGATCCAAGCAGTTGCAGCCATTTGGGTCGTTTTGCTTGACATGCTTTGCTTGTGTGGAAGAGCCGCCACATATATGTGTGGTGTATTTGGTTTTTAGGGAATTGTATATTTTGGATGCTACCGTTGTGCACACATAGGAAAAAAGATATGTGAAAGTTAACGCAGGCCATGTCTTTTGGCAACAATTTAACCGTGACGTTTCTGTTTGGTGCGCCTGTCGAAATGACAGCAGTGTTCCCTCCAGCCAAGCACGCATTACACGATTCCGTGTCATATGAAAGCTTTTGCATCGAAATTAGCAACAAGCGCAGTGATCGTGGAGCACTCCAGTAAGTATCTACAAATTATTTATTGACCGCATTTTCAGAGCGACAATATCGTCATTTTCGGATTAACCTCTTTCATTTTTCCCTAGTAACAATGGGAGATGGGGCTTCACAAGTGGATTAACCTAAGGGCCTCGCATCAGATAAATCCGGCCCTGAGTCTACTGAAAGTATTTAACTATAACAAAGCTATGTTGATTCCGGAAATGAGGCAAAACTATTCTTTGATGAAGTTTGTTCCAAACGGAGAGGTTTATAGGATGACATTCTTTCTGCTTTTGTGCTTCAGTTGCCAGGTGCATGGTCTATTTGCATCATGTCTGCTGTACAGTCACTACCAAAAGTTTAAGACCACCCTTAATTTTAAAACAAAATTGACAAAACTTAATTCAAAACTCCACAAAAGCTGATTTATTCTCAATAATTTTTTATTTTCACACAAAATTCACATTGTAATTGCCCTTTTAATGCTGTATCCACCAAATTTACAGTATTTTGAGCCAAAAGTTAGTATTTTGTGGATCCCCCTCCGTTTTTTAACACTTCTTGCAGGCGCTGTGGCATACTGTGCACAAGATTTTTGCA
>Ga0210059_1009753_pt1 | contig 14935 bp, 13 predicted proteins | sample Ectturendosymbi2_FD_188042 | JGI IMG/M metagenome (GOLD analysis project Ga0210059, IMG submission 188042) | Ecteinascidia turbinata endosymbiont from Florida, USA - Sample 2 (SPAdes) (version 2) | ecosystem: Host-associated > Tunicates > Ascidians > Unclassified | place: Key West, Florida...
TCTATTTTTTGTTTTATGAATAAGTGTGACTCTGGATTGTTGAAATGCTTGTTTCTGTCCAAGTCGCCGATAGCTTTGTCTCGTGTGTGTTGGGGCGTGTATAATTGCCTCTAGTGTGCTGAAGTTATGCAAGTGTCTTACTTTGTTTTATATATGAGCTCGCCATGTCTTGTGGGCCTTGCGGCTGAAGTCAATAAAACTGTCAAACTGTCAAAACTAGATACAGCTTTTACACTTTTGTATTTTCACTCTTTGGATGCCCCCTTGCCTTGGATGCCCAGGGCCAGCGCCCCGTTCGCCCCCCTCTGCAGGCCACTGGTTTTATCGCACAAAAGAGTAAATATTGAACCCGTATCCTACAGAGCATTGCCTGTTTTATGCAACCGTGTTTTTCTAATAGTAATTTGGCTCCAGGACATCAAAAAGCATTTGAAGTCGCAGCACCCTATTCTTCAAAATACGTCAAAGGAATTCTTTGAGGTACGTCTGAAAAGTTATTTTCAGCAACTTTCGTCTTGGGTATAGTGTGGCAAAAGAAGGAAATAACGATTTAGTACTTGCTCCCCTGAAAATAGCTCATATCCTTATGCAAAGTAAATGTACGTATACCGGGTTGAAATCTGTAGTTCTTCCCTTTCTTCAAATTACTGCTGAAATTCAGCATGGAGGGAAAAACTGTTGGCAAAGTAGGACAAATTCCACTATTAGACAATACAACTAAACGTACATGTCTTCATATTTCAGACGATTTGTTGAAAAACTTCTGAAGAAGAAAGTTCAGTCGTTTAGTATTCAGCTCTATGAAACAACATTATTGAGATATGTAAAATGAGTCTGCGGAAAATACATAAATAACTTCCAGACGTGGTGCAGTTTATTTTGTTTTGTAGGTTTGCCAATGAGGATACAAAAACCACTGCCGAGCATCACTTGTGCTATATAAAATTTGAAGTTTGCGCAACTGCTCAAACCATTTTCACCAAATTCTTACACGGGTACACACTTTAAATTTTACGTGATGTACCATTAGCAATCGACCAAACGGCAGTCACAGTGTAAACATCACTTCCAATGTTAAACTTTTGGAGCGCTAGATTTCAAGTACATGGTAGGAGTGTACAGGTTTTCGAGCAAATTGAAAAGTGTGTACCAATACATAAAAGGTTGACAAGCAATGGCTTGACGTATGATCGATACTAAACCAATGTGATTACATCTCAGTTGTTTTTCCAGTGCGTGCAACTTCCTCTTTCCGAGGATAAGGTATCGTCCCATACCAGAGAGGTCAAAGTGAACGTGGCCCGCATGGCACCAATCGACTAGAATGCATGAATGAATGCAAACCAATCCACACGAAACGTATACTAACCCACTAGAATGCAAATCCAGTCTGCTAGAAGACATAAATATTGTTGTTGTACAGATTTTCGAAAACACGAATGTCAGAATAAGTGATCTTGTTAAGCGAAGACTTACAGCATTCCTCTTGGAACAACTGACTTTAGGCTCCATGAGCATTGTATTTCACGAAGAATTTCACCATTTCTTCCCAACACTGACAACCGCTTTGCTTAAAAAAACGCAGTTATGGTATATGCGACATCAAAGTCGTGTATAAATATGAAACATAGCCTACTTTTATCTCTTTATTAGATTTTACGCCCGGCATTGACAAAACATGAGGGAAATGTTTGAGTGTTGATGCTGGCTATTGGAACGAGGCATTTATTCATACATTCATATAGACCAGAATGAGAGCTTCCTCAAGATTAGGGTGTTCACATGTCATCTTGCGAAGCAGGTGAAGGTTTTGAAACAAAAGTCACGTTTTGTGCACACATTCAGTGATTCAACGTAACATACAATCCCAAATTTGGAAGCATTATGTGCATAGGCATCCAGTTACATTCAGACAGTTTGCCACCAACCAACTAAAACGTGGAGCAACTTTGTTTCATCAAACTCAACCCGACACCGCTGGTCGAAACAAAAGTGTTAAATGTTTAACGAAAGGTAAATTTTTGGCACAGCGGTCAATTTGAAATCAGAATAGTGACAAGTTCGTCGCTTATTTTGCTTTTCAAACGAACAAACTGTACACGCCATTATAGCAGCACTTGTTGCGACAGACAAAAAGTTCAAACATCTAATGAACCGTTGAATGTTAAAAAATGTCAGGGCACTTGGATATTTCTAAACCAAATATCCATTGTTTGAATAATGCGAAATGAGCCTTCAACCCAACTTGATGACGAACAGCTTGCTATCGTTTCAAAAAAGGCTATTTTAACATCAACTTCTGCATTGTCGCTATTTTTCGTTAGCCTTTCAGTGCGTTTGCACCATTGTAACCTTGAACTTTCTTGAAATCTAACAAAATGAATTGGCTGCAACTGCTTTTTCAGAATTGATACCAAATCCCTGACGTAGCATTTTTACAATTTGAGTTCGCAAACGTTTGAAATAAGTCCCATTTTGGTATATTGTCAGATCAAATCTTTCATCAAAGTTATGAAACAAAATATCTACGTATTCTAACACCGTTTCACTTATAACCACCTTATCAAAGTATCCCGAATGCTTTGCAAAACATCCATCCATACTGACGTTCCTTACACTATGCGTTTCGTATTGATAATTTTCATGTTTTTTTATTTATTGTTTTTCCCTGTTCTGCGAGATTGCGGTAGCTCACATTTTCAAAACCAAATACTGTAGAACTAATTGGTTTTTGAAACATAAACTTTGAAAAACCAACAAATTGATGTAAAGCAATTCAAAGTTGACATCCATAATATTTCGACTGACCACCGTTAGATTTTTGAATAAACTGAAAGCAAACTTTCAATATTAGGTTTTGCTAACCAAGAAAAGATCAAAAACAAAACCTCATTTACCAATGACGTGTCAGTACTGACAATATATATTGTGATACGTACAATGAGTCTGCAATATGGTGTTTTTAGGTTTCATCACGTTCCCAAGTTGATCAAGTGTTTTCAGACTTTGAAATATATATCAAACTTACATATGAAATTCTGAGGATTCTTCGCAGTCATGAAGTCAACGGCACTGAACAAACAGACAAAATCGAGGCAGTTTCAGCACTGAACAAACAGACAAAATCGAGGCACATTCTATTTGAATAAGGTTTAGGTATTGTAGGTATTGTATTGCTAATTGTGTTGTTAACTGTCAGTTAATTATATAACACTTTACTTTCCTGCTGTGTTATACTGAACAACATGGACACCCGCAGTAACAACAAGAAATGCAACAAAGAAGCAATTCAAGCAACAAAGGATTTTGTGAACTGTGAAACGAAGTGGCCTGCACTCTCTCCACAAACATCTGTGGATAAATCTGAGGTGTTGTTGGAAAAACTAAGCCAGATTAACTCAAAAATGTCTAGGCTTGTGTCAATTCCAAACCAAATTTCTAATATGGCAAGCACTCTCAAAACAGTATCCATGGATCCATGGAGGTGGAACAGCTGCATAAGGAAATGAAAGGCCTTAGAGAAGAAAACAATTCTCTAAGAGAAAAAAATCAGTTACTGGAGAATAAAATATCTTCCCTTGAATTTGATATTAATGATTTGGAACAGTACGGCAGGAGACAAAACTTGGAAATTCAAGGAATACCCATGAGTGACAATGAAAACAATGCTGAGACAGAAAGCAAAGTTCTAACAGTGCTGAAAAAAATTGATGAAAATATATCACATGATAATATTAATATTGCTCACAGACTGGGTAAATCAAAAACAAACAAGACCCCCAACATTATTGTTAGGTTTGTCTCTGGAAGAACTAGAAACAATCCTCATAAAGAAAGAAAGAAATTGAAAAGTAATGCTCCAGGAAAACCAATCTCTAAACGTGTTTTCATCAGTGAAAACCTTACAAAAAGAAATAAACATTTATTTTCCTTGGCCAATGAAGAAAGAAAAAAATTTAACTGGAAATACATTTGGACCAACAATGGAATAATTTTTCTCAGACAAAGCAATGACAGCAGAGTCATTGCTATCCGAAGTGAAAAGGACATTGAACATATCAAAAACCCTATGGACAACCCTAGAAATACCAACTAAATTTCTGCACCTCAATCAATGTAAAAATTCACCAATCCTTCCTTTTGATACGGTGAGTGGTCTACATGTCATTTCACTTTCTTGGTGTGTTGTTCTTAATGTATTTCTCCATTTATTCAATAATCATGGCTTTGTGCAAAACTTTTGATATGCCCAACTGCTTTCATTGTGCTCACTGTTCTTCATGTCATAAGTATATCCAATCACCTAATGATTCCTCATGCTATTCTAACCAGCAACAGCCTAAGACATCAGCATCATTTACTTGTTCTGCCTGTGTGTCTTCTTCTATACCATTTTTTAATTGAACCAACACTGAGCTTTACAGCCTCCTTTTATTTGATAACTCTGACTTTCTAATTTTATAGAATCTTTCCCATGTGATTTATCAGCTCAAAATCTTCAAACCAAATACTCAACATTAAATGAAACTGGTGAAATGAATCATGCAAGTAAGCAAGAAAATTTATCATATTTTCACTTTAATGTACGTAGCCTGGGAAAAAATAAGCACAAACTAGATGACTTCTTCCTAATGACAGAGGCAAATCCTACTTTCATAGCCATATCAGAAACCAACTGAAGTCGAATTACATTTTGAATGTTGACATCCCTGGCTTCAACTTCATTCATAATCCTTCACAAACCAATTCAGGTGGAGTAGGTCTTTACATTAATTCCAACCTAACTTACCAACCAAGAAATGACCTGAATCTCAACAATGTAGGTTGCGAAAGCCTGTTTATTGAAATACCAACCTAATCTGGCAAACCTTTCATTACTGGCGTTATTTATCACCACCCACCATATGCATTTCAACCCTTCCAGGATGAATTTGTTAAACTTGTCAAGCACCTTCAAAACAACAATTATAACTATTTAATTGGTAGAGATTATAAAATTAACCTAATTAAATACCAAGAAAATTCAAATGTGTCAAATTATGTTGATTGTCTTGCCAGCTGTGGCTGTATTTCTCTTATCAATAAACCAACCAGATTCAGCAAAAATTCAAAACCATCTTTATTAGATCACATATACACAAACATTTGTGATGAAAAAAGAATAATCAATTCTGGAATTACTATTTTTGATATTTCTGATCATTTACCAATTTTTGTAAACTTCAACCTTCACCATCCAACCCCTTCAAAATTCTGAACCAAAATTTAGGTGCCTGAAACATTTTGACCCAACTATTTTTGTATCTGACTTCAGCCTCAAACTAAACAACCTTAACACTGAATCTGATGATGTAAACACTCTCAGTGATGAATTTGTGAAAATTTTTAATGATACTCATGATACGCATGCTCCATATCGCTATGCATCTAGAAAAGAGCAACGCTCCTTTAACAAACCATGGCTCACCAAAGGCATTTTAACTTCCATTTCAAAAACGAATACTCTCTAGAGAAAGCAGTTGACTACAAACAACCCAAATATTATTAGAAAATACAAAACTTACAGATATAAGCTTACACACTTAAAAGAAATCTCCAAGCAAAATCATTACAAACAAGCTTTCCAAAAATGCCATCATGATATAAAAAACATCGAAGCTTGTCAGTGAAATAATAGCAATAAAAAACAAATCCCAACAAAAAAATAGGCTTTTTGAAGACTCAGAATGCCAAAAACAATGTGAAGATTTGAACAATTTTTTCTCAGAATTTGGAAAATCCCTTTCTACAAAAATAAAACCATCCCAACCACTTACAGACATTTTATTAAACATATAAATTCAAAAAATTCATTATTTCTAGCTCCTAGTGATGCATACGAAATCCAATTTCTCATCAAAAACCTTAAAATGAAATCTAATAGTTCTCCCAATGACATTCCATCCAAATTTTTAAAAATAGCTAGTTGCATTGTGTCAGAATGGTTGTCCAAATTCTTCAACAAATGCATGACCACTGGGTGAATTCCCGGACTCCTGGAAAATTGCCCACATCACTCCAATTCCTAAAGTTCATAGCCCAAGTTCCTCATTTGAATATAGACCAATCTCTGTCCTTCCAGTATTGTCAAAGTTATTTGAAAAAATTCTTTATCACAGAGTATACTCTTATTTGACAGAAAACAATCTAATTGATAACAGACAATATGGTTTTAGAGAAAATCACTCAACAGAGCTAGCCATTACAATTATTTTTGATGAACTACTCAGAAACGTTGACAATAAATTAGTAACATGTTCCTTATTTCTAGACCTATCAAAAGCATTTGACTGCTGTGACCATGAAACTTTACTTGATGAACTTTACCACTATGGTATCAGATGTGTTTCTCATAAACTATTCTCAAATTTTCTGCATAATATAATGCAGTGCACTAAAATAGGGGCATTTAAATCTTCATACAAAAGGATATCTTGCGGGGTCCCTCAGGGTAGTGTTATTTCGCCTTTGCTTTTCCTTATTTACATTAGCGATATCACAAAAGCTTCCTCTTTTCATACTACTTTATTTGCTGATGATAATACTCTCTATATGTCAAATTCCTCTTTTAATGTTCTTCAGACAACCGTTAACCTTGAACTATGTAAAATTGACCACTGGCTGAAAGTCAACAAGCTTTCTCTTAACTACAATAAAACTAATTTTATGCTATTAACTTCTCGAAAACACAATCCCATTTCATTTAAAGTTATCATAAATAATTACAGCATTTCCCCTGAAGATAACCTAAAATACCTAGGTGTCCTTCTTGACAATAAGTTAAGCTGGAAACCTCATGTACAAAAGGTAAAAACTCAACTATCAAGAGCTTGTGGAATTCTATCCAAACTTAAACATTTTACAACACTACCTGTACTGAAAGTTGTCTATAACTCATTAATCCATCCCTACCTTAATTACTCAATCCTCAATTGGGGACGTGCTTCAAATGCAACCATACAACCTCTCATTAAGCTCCAAAATAAAGCTACAAAAATAATAAATCCAATTAATTCGGGATCACTTGAAGAACATTTCCAGCACTTAAACATCTTATGCCTTCCCAAACTATATAGCTTTTCAGTAGGCACATTCATGCACTCTTATCATAACAAACTGCTTCCAAATCATTTTGATGAATATTTTGTTCCACTCAGCTCCATCCATTATCATTCCACATGACTAGCAACCTCTAAAAACCCTTTTACCTAGAGTTACCTCTTCCTCAGGTAAATGTTCTCTTAAATTCATAGGCCCAAGGTATGGTCTTCAATACCAGACGATATTAAATTTTCAACCACCTTTACTTTCAAATGGAAACTTAAGAAACACCTCCTACATGAAAAAAATTCCCAATTATGAACTTTAGCAACATTTCCCTTGTCCAAAACAAAATACTGTGCATTCTAGCATGCTGTAACTCTGCTTATTTTTTGTGTACATTTGCTTTTTCATATTTTCTGTGTGCACATTCTATGCTTTTCGGCATATAAGTACACCTTTTGTTTTTTTCTGTTTTGCTTTTTTTTCTTTTGTGCCTCTTTAATTAGTTTTTATAACTTTTTTACTTTTTTATTAGTACTACTTTTTAATTTTTTTATATTGCTAAAGATATTCTAACCACACCAAAATCTTTCACTTAAATTCGATCCACTCATCTGTGTACACAGGCATGCTGTTTCACCTGTACATTTTCTTCACCATGTTCTGCGTTCATTCGTTTTTGTTTTTGTTTTTCTTTTCATTATGCTTATTTGATGTCCAACTGCTGTTTCTCAACACTTGTCAAAAAATGATAAACGGGGTTGGTTGACTGGATGACCGCCATGGTTTTTCGCCAATCCTATATGACATAGCGCCCCTCTTTGTTTACACTGATCAACTATTGTGCCATTGTGTTTCCATTTGCTCAAATGTTCGCTAATGGTTGCTTTACTGCATGCGATGGATTTTATGATGCTTCTGCTTGTTGGCTGGGTCATATGAATCAATAAACCATAACCATAATTTTATTAACGATCGGAAAAGAAGACGTTTGACGAAATTTTATTGGCAGACTTTTCAAAATGATATCGAAGATCAAACAAAGCAAACTCTCCTAGCTCATTCACTGACCCGAACAGCTGTTTGTTTGCACACCAAACCCTTATCATCGAATCAGTGCGAAATAGGGAAAGCTGCATCATAACATGCACCCTGCACGCTTCCCTATCGTAACATTCTTTTCCGCGTTTATGAAAATTTCCATGTCAAGCAAGTATAAATAACGGTATGATGGCTGCATCTTCTCTTGAATCCTGATTCGACTGCTAAACAAAAAAAGGTGAGTTTGCCAGAAAATCAATTAGCAGTTTCTATTCGAGTGCCTTGAAATGGAGATTTGTCGCGTTTCTCACAGTGATAATTTGGAACAGAAAAAGAATTTGCCATTCTCATATTTTTCGGAATTGTTTGTCAAAATTTGAAACACTTGTTTCATAGATGAACAAGTTAATACTCCTTGCCATCGTTCTTGGTCTCCTCATCGTTGGTCTGAGGAAGGCGAAGATTTGCGTATTGTATGGGGACGGCGACGATGCTACAGACGACGACACGTATGGTTCATAAGACGACGACTCTTGTTCAGGCGAGGAAGATTTGGAGATGGTATATGGTTAATATTCTAATAAACTTGTTGCAAAATAACGGGCGTCTTTGAATGTAAAATGCCACACGAGTGTGGAGATGAATTGCTAAATACTTCCAATGCGCCATGTTAAGGGTTGTTTTGAGGAAATGTTCAGTCACACAACACGCCCATTATTCAAATATTTGACCTTTCATCATTTGATTTACAAAATACAGTTTCATTGCTTTCATTAGACAAAGATAGATGTAATTGGTACTCTATGTCAAATAAAATTAAAACTGAATGAAAAACTGTTGTCGGTGTTCCATGCATTTTCCTTGGTCTTCGTCAATGTGTGTAATTTCTAATCTTTTACCAATAACTCAGAAAATGCTCGTTACGATGATGGTGAAGAAGTGGAACCTGATGTTGAGGAAGAAGTGGAGTAAATCGATATGGAATAAAAAGTAACACTTTGACGTTGGCTACATTTTATTTTTAAAAACACACCATTCGCCGAGTCAAGCTATTTAGACAGCAAACTTTTTTAGGTGTTCTGCACAAATAGCCATTTCGTGCGATGTTAAGATTTTGAATATTTTTTCAAATAAACAGGCTTTTAGAAATAGTTTTAATTGTAATTTAAGCATTTTGATTAATCAATGATTTGTAGCGTCTTCACGCTGCAAGGAAAATTCGGCCTGGCCCTTTAAACGCGCCGCCTTCGACTATCGGAATGCACTCTCGCTGTATAGAACCTTTAGTTTATTAAAACACACGTTAACAGCGCATACTTAGAGCGAGTTCAAACATAGAGCCCAGCGTACGTTTAAAGCTGTTCGCACTGGGCCAGATTCTCCAAAATCAGAATGGCACAACAACTGAAACCTGAAGTGGCCGTTACGGAATGCAGAACACGTCAACTTAATTTACGTTCCACGAGACAAGTCATGAGCCCTTAAAGGGGTTTTCGCGATGTTACACACCCGCCACAATGGGCGAATTGAAGAATGAGGACATCAATAACATAAATAACATCGCGCATTTCATAACCACTTCATATTTCGCATTCAATTCTTAAGGGCACATCGTTGTTACATCATTTGCGTAAACAAGAGAAGGGAAACATGTTCTACCGATGCACGCAAACTATACTGTCGCCTTATTACTGCGACACACATCAAACATGGCAACTTATTATTGCCAGTGGTAACTTGGTGTAAACACAACACCTGGCAACTTATTGTTGACAGTCACGAAAGTCACGAACAGTCAGTCACTGCGAACTCCTTTCGCCACGGTACACCAGTGCCAACTTGGAGATTGGTCGAAGCAGTTGGCCTGTCGACGTTTTTACCGTCACTCAACGCACACAAGACCATATCTATCAGGGAGTACACCATTGATGCGACGAAGCAACAGACGATTCCTTGGCTGACCGTCGTCAACCAGAAGCACCACGTCGCCGACTTCGAAGTTGCTTTGTCGTGCAGTCCACTTCTGACACTGTAGAATGGTAGGCAAGTACTCGCGTCGCCATCTTCGCCAGAATTGGTCTGCTGCGTATTGTATCTGAGCCCACCGACGTCGTCCATAGCTGTCTTCCTTCGAAAATACTCCCGGAGGCAACTGTGCATAACCCTTCTGCAAAAGTACAGTAAATGATTTGGGGTTAAGGGTCCGTCACTTGACGGATCTAAAGCTATCGGTGTCAGCGGTCTGGAGTTGAGAATTGCTTCAACTTCTACAATTAAAGTGAGGAGGCCCTCGTCAGACAAGGTCTGCTCGGAGAGCAGTGCTGTCAAAACCCTGAGACACGACCGTATTAGTCTTTCCCACGCACCACCCATGTGGCTTGGAATTGGTGGCTTGAAATGCCACACGATGTTGCGTTGGCGAAGGTGATCCTGAATGTAATGCCGGTCAAAGCGTTGTAACTCTTCCTTTAGACTGCGTTCGGCACCCACGAAATTGATACCGTTATCACTATATACCTGCTCGACATTACCTCTTCAACCAACGAATCGACGAAAAGCCTTCAGGAATGACTCGGTTGACAACGAATGTGCAATCTCTGTGCACCGTTCTGGTAGTCATGCAAGTAAAAATGCATCCGAATCGTGTTACCATGCTTTGGCCTTGTTTCACCAAATGTGGGCCGAAGTAATTGATGCCAACGGATGAGAAAGGCGGCTTGTCAACCTGCAACAGTGCAGAAGGCAATTCAGCCATGAATTGCTCGACGCGTGCAGCATTACGCTTCCTGCAAAACACACACTAGCCAATTATATTGCGTACTGTCGCACCACCCTTAATTATCCAAAATTTCTCTCTGAAGTCCAAGTATGACCCATCCCCTGGTGCCCCACCCTCTGGTGATGTTCAATCACCACAAGATGGGTAAAACGGTGGTTAGTCGGGAGGATGACAGGATGCATGGCCTCGAAACAAATAGGTGATTTGCCTAGTCGTCCACCAACACGCATCACACCGTGTTCTAAAAATGGAGAAAGTCTGTACAAAGCGACCCGCTTGCGTTTGCGTTTGCGTTTGCGAGTTCTTCCGCCATGATCTGGATCTGACTTACGCAAGGTGACCACGACATCTGCAAAGGAACATAGTTGTATGTTTTTGTATGTATTTAATTAATTCTCGTTCTGCAAACTGCAATTCGGTGACACTCAATTCGCCCTTTGGTAATTGCGTGTCGAGCCGTCGTTTCAAACTCACGCAAACGAAACAGTTTGTACCTTAGCAACCAAGCCGTTGCCTTCTTCAATCGGTATAAACTAGAGAAACGTTGAATTAGTCGATCAGTTTCTTCATCTGACGCCACGACCTGCTTGTTAAAAAATTTCGAACACACAAATGGATTTTCTTTCGATGGAAGGGGAGATTTAGGCCAATGTTTTTCTACCTGCCAAAGGAACTGAGGACCGGTTAACCACTGGCTCGAATGTGCCAATTTCTTCGCGTTTAGCCCTCTTGTGGTCTCGTCTGCCGGGTTAGCCTTAGAATTCACGGAACGCCATTCCGATGGTTTGACAAACGATTGGCAACGAAAACTGTAAAGCGCTTGTGGCTGTTCTGCAAACTCTGAAGTACAGCCGTCGAATCACTCCAAAACACGGATTCGGACAAATCAAGCGGTAATTCACGTTTTATCAATTGATCAAGCTGAGCCACCAGAACCGCTGCTGTTAGTTCCAGTTCCAGTTCCATTCTTGGTATTGTACAAGCCTTTAAAAGGTGCTACTCGCGTCTTGCCGATGAGAAAGACGCAATAGATCTGTCCACAATCAGTCACCATGCGCAGGTAACTTACCGTTGCATACGCCCTTGCAGAGGCGTCGCAGAAATAGTGCAGCTGATATCGGCAGGTTGTGAAGTTCTGCGAAGGTTTCACGCATCTTGGGACACGAACGTCATGCAGTCGTTCGAGCTCATGCACCCATTTTTCCACTCCGTCCTTTCATCTTCGGATAGAGGTTCATCCCACGATGCCCCACGTCTGCAAAGCTCTTGCATAAACACTTTTGCAGTTATCATGACTGGGGCAGAAAAACCCAAACGATCGTACAAGGAGCAAATAGTTGACAATACGGTCCTTTTCGTGACATTGCCGTTCTGCTTGGTATTAGTTTTAAATCCAAAGGCATCTGTTCACGTTCCAATGCACGCCAAGTACACGCTCACACAGATCTGAACTGGAATTCAAGTCTAACTCGACAGACCGTGACCTCTCGGTTTCAGGAATAGTTCCCGAGAAAATTTGGCTGTTGCTAAGCCAGTTCACCAGTTTGAAACAATTTGGCTGTTGCTAAGGCATTTCTCCAGTTTGAAACCACACTTTACAAGCATAGAACTTATCTCCGACACCAGGTGGAGAAAGTAATTGTTTTGAAAGACTTGTTTGTTTGAATCGTTGTGATCGATATCAGAAAACTGACTCGTATTTGTTCAGACAGCTCTTGTTGTTGCCTTTAGCAGTTGAAAATTAGTTTCTCAAAAACTTCCGAAGATACCAATTTTTCACCAATTTTTCAAATATTTTGCATTTTGTTGCAGCAAATGTTTATTGAATAATTAGTTTGACGTGAATTTCCCAACATTTGAAGAAATTTTTCAAAAGACAAACTGCAGTAACAAGTTTGATAATATTTCATGAGAGACAACCTCATTTCATAGTTGGAAATTATTTTGATGAGGTTTGAAAATAAGACAGATTGCAGCAACAGGTTTGAAATAATTTTGAAAAAGAGGTGAAATGCAGTGCATGTTTCGTGAAATTTAAAAGAACTCTTTAATGGTTAGAAATTAAAGTTTTGTTTGTTTGGTGGAGAAAGCAATTGCTTGTTTTTTTTGTGTCAGTGCCAATCAGAGTTTGAAATTGTCTCCATCTTAGCAATTATACAAAACAACATTTGTTGGTTTATTGTGTCTATGTAATAGAAAAACTAGATGTTGATTGTGGAGAAAGCAATTGTTTGGAAATATTATTGTTTTTTTTTTCATCAGTGAAAATCCTATTTCAAAATTGAATCTATTCGCAATCGTATGGAAAGACTTGTGTTTTTCTTTTCGTCTTTGCATTGGAAAAGTCTAAATTTTATTGGTAGACAAACCAGTTGTTTGGATTAAATTTTGTTTCCTTGCTTGTTTTAGTGCAATTTCAAAATGAAAATTGGCTCCATTTTTGCAATTGCATGGAACTACTTTTGTCTTTTTTGCATCCGTTTTTCAGAAATGAAAGTTTGCTTCAACACGAAAAAGGATTGCTCTCTGTTTCCATCTAGTGTTGAAAATTGCGTTTTCTTTTGTCACTTATTCTTTTGAAGACATGATGATTTTTTCGTATAATTTTGACTCCGTAAATTTTGCATAAGTGACAATAGTTCAAAAAATTGACAATCGTTTCACAAAATATTGTCTTTAAAGACAAAAGTGAAGACAAAATTCATAAAGCCCAGTCTTAACTATAGGACGGTTGTAGCCAGAATGAAGCCGAAGAGGCCATGCCCCCCTGAAAAAACTTATTAAGATTTTTCGCTGGTGTTTTACATCAATTTCAACTGTTCAAAAACAAACAGTAGGAACAATCGGACTCTTGTAGTGTCGTGTTCTCTCACTGACGAGGGTTTAAGGTGACTTTTTGCGATTGGATGCGAAACTATACGACTAAAGTATGCAACGTTTTTAGCAAAGTTGGCAATTAATGTGAACAACACGAGCTGAGGTGTAGACTGAATGAAATGGAAGGGCCCAGCATTCTTGCAAAGGAGTACAAATTCAGATGAGACAATTTTGTGAGGATTATTTGCATGAAGTATTGGTAAATCAAATTGAAACATATTTGGTCAAGACATGATCAACCCAAAGCGCACCACGCGATAGAGTGTTATGCAACAACGCAATGTTTCTCATAGCACGGTTAGCATTGTGGCTAGTGGGTATGCGATACCAGGTAGTGATATAGTGTCTAAATTTTAGAATGTACAGCAAGTCACTGTCAGCGCAGCACACAAACTTTGTTTATATCAAATTTTTTATAGTTTCAGAGAGCAAATATAAAAGATCATTAGCAAGCAAACCATTCCTATAGTCGCCAAACAGCCATGGTGATTTTGTGTGAAAGCTGGTGTTGACTTTTCGTTAGTTTTGAGAGCAGAATATGACAGAGGGATATTTACGTGGTGCAGTGAGCCAGTATAAGGCCTCCAAGAGAAAAATTTTTTTAGGCGGAACAAACCCCAGTTGGGGCCTCTAAGACTTGCAAAAATACTTTGAAATAAAGAAAAATCGATGCTAATTAATGTGCATCATACTTCAACTAGTGTTCGTTTATTGATCATATGAAACATTACGTTAAAACATAACGGTATTCAAGAAATGTGACCATATTACCATTTTTTGAACATGACTTTTAAGTGTTCAGAGTAAAATATAATCAAGGAAAAAATTAGAAAAAAAATCATTTAAATATTAGATAAGCGATTTTCTGGAATTCTTATTCGCAAAATTTCTAATAACACTATCAAAATCAACTTGTCTGGCAATGCTGGACTCAATGTTTAATCTTGCTAGGTCAACACGTCGAGTGTGTGATGTAGCAGACCGCAGATTTTTTTTACAAGTTTAAGCTTGCTGAAAAATCTTTCAGCAGATGCTACTTCAGCTGGAATTGTCAAGAATATTCTCAAGATAATAAAAACATTTGGAAATAATTCACACAAGCCACACGGGCCACAAGGCGGCGACCACTGCTTTGAAGCACTGTCGAAATATTGT
>Ga0210059_1009755_pt1 | contig 14933 bp, 11 predicted proteins | sample Ectturendosymbi2_FD_188042 | JGI IMG/M metagenome (GOLD analysis project Ga0210059, IMG submission 188042) | Ecteinascidia turbinata endosymbiont from Florida, USA - Sample 2 (SPAdes) (version 2) | ecosystem: Host-associated > Tunicates > Ascidians > Unclassified | place: Key West, Florida...
GATCCCAAGGGAGGAATGCGGGAGAGTCGTCGAGAACTTTGCCCGCCGGATCCAAATGTGCCTGCAGCGCCGGGAGCTCATTTGGAGCACATTTTTTGAGCGCCAGTGAAACAAAGAGTTTTTGTAGTACAGACTTGAAACTTTGGCGATGTCTGCTACACAGGCTTGACCTAATGTAGCTGACGTTTTGTGTCAATCTAAATAAACTTTTGGAAGTTATTCGATTTTTGGTGATGACCGTTTTTTTTGTGTCACCCTGTACAAGACTTTGAACACTAGGTAACTATTTGATATATGAGTTGATGCAGAAAAAGGAAATATACTCCTAAGCAGAAGTGTCCAGTCATGAAAACCAACACTTTTTAGGGCACCTGTAAAATCAGTGAATCAAGAGGAACACGCTGGATCTCCGGCACAGAGTACTCGGCAAGTGCTTCGTAGTCATCTTCGGAATACAAGCGAAAGCAGACACCGGGCCCAGTCCGACCTGCACGACCTTGGAAACAAAAGAAAACGCGATTGCTTGCGTTGTTAAGGGGCGACGGTCACCTGGGGGTGGTGGACAAAACTGGATTGCCTTTTAGGACAACAATACATTTGCTAGGTGTAAAATTTTCTCAGAGACAACCGTCGTGAACTTCACCTTTGCGCTGCTCAGCACTCGCCCGACTTATCCAGAACTCATGCAGCTTCTTCATCTTGTACTGGGCGTCGTAACTCATTTCCTTGACGCGGCCGGAGTCGGTGACAAAGCGGACGCCGTCCACTGTCACCGACGTCTCGGCGATGTTCGTTGACAAAATGCACTTCCGGACGCCGTCTGGTGCAACATCAAACACCTGGCCGGGATAAAAAACGATCCGTTCTTGTTGTTGTGAAAAAAATTGTAAACACTGAAGTAATTCAAGGATCGAAGCGCAAACGTTTCGACTCAGACGTCGTCTATGCGCGGTTACTTTCACACAGATGAGTATGAGACAACTGCCGTTTTTTTGTTGCATCGCATGAAATCCGACAGATTTATTGACAATTGGTGGCAGGCTGAAGACTGGATGATGCTTCTTACCGGGGCGGTTGGGGCGAACACTCTTACCTAAGGAGCGCTGCGGCGATTCACTCAGTGGATCGAACACCCAACCTTCCAGTTGAGAGGCAGACACTCTACCACTGAGCTACCGCCGCCTCGCAATTACATATTGCAGTTTACACCAATTACGCAGAAAGAATCAAGAGCAAAAGCTTTGAAATCTTATGATTAACTGTCAATTGAACTTTGGCATTTGAACGTGACCCTTATCCCCGAAATTCCCAACTGACATTTGCTATCAGGTTTGAGGAAAGACCTTTGGCGTTGTTTATTGCACAATTAATTTTTTAACATGGTGGACCTTGTCTTGTTCTTCAATAGACAGCGTACTGTGCAAGGGAAGAATAATCCACCGTTTTGTTTCTTCCGCATAAGCTCTCATAGCATCTTCAACAGTTGTGATTTCCTGACAAAAAATAAAAATAACTGTAGACAGCGATGTACTTCGAAATGCAAAAAAAACACACACAATTTCAAACATGTGGTCACGTCAACGCAACGCAAATCGATTCTTTTACAAACTTCTTTCGGTTCATTGTCGGTCATTTCACGTCAAGTGGCAGAAAGAACGTAAACAGAAAATAGGTTTACATGGAACCAGATCATCTGTTGTACAGACGAAATGAAACTGTTGCTTCTGTTGTCCTGATCAGCCAATCACCAATCACCACGGTGCACGCGCGACGCGATGTCGTGTTTCATGCAAGTCTTATCGAAAATAGCGACAATCCAAGTGAGCAGAAACTCGCTCTACCGATATCGTTGCAGCAGAAATAGAAAGTAAGCTCCGTCTGAACGATTGTGCGGGAACCAAGAATTCGCTCCACAACAACAAAGTTTGCAGCTATAGCTGCTTGGTGTCTGTTTTATATTCTTCGCTGCGACATTTCGGTCATTTTTCCCGCGATAGTATTAAAACTCCCGGTAACAGTAGTCACTAACCTACCTTTTCGGACCTTACGACCGAATTGATTCAATTTTTTACGGTCATTTAAAAAAAATTCCATCTATGACCGAAAAAACGGCTTGGTGTGTGAAGTAGTCGATGCAATTAAGAATCCTATAAAATTAAAAAAGTGTAGAAACAACGCGGATGACAATTCAACCGACATTTTTGCTACACGCATTTGAAATAAATCGCAGTCGCAAAGCAAAACACAAAAGTCATTTCGGTTTCGGCCGGAAGTAAGAACTTTGATTTCGGTGCTTCCCCTAACTTGAATCGCTTTCTTAGAAAGAGGCCACAGCACCTGCAGTCCTGGCAGGAAGACAAGCAAATCGCCTCTTTCCGTCGGAGGATACTTTTTGTCAATCTTTTGCAATATGCGGACGTATGGTCGTGGATCCATTCGGGCTGATTTGGAGGTTTGCTCTTCCTGCGTAAAACAGGAACGCAAGGTTCGAAGCGCGAGTGCCAACAAAAATCTTCTAGAAAGGGGTCATATTCTACAGGGAGGAAGCACAGTTCAATATAAATTAAAAGAAAAAAATTCATTAATAAATATACGGTTTTGTGCCGCAATCTTATATTTCAGGCTAAAAATTCGTTTTTTTAAAGAAAATATCATCAACCATGTTTTCATCTGACAGAAAATGAGATGTCTCACAGGTACTTCATTCATTTAAGTAAGTTTCTCAGTAAGGGCAGGGAGGAAGGCTTAATTTTGCGAGATTGGCAACACCTTCAGCTGGCGACATTTCGCAGCTGATGCTGTTACCAGATTGAGCGTTTCAAGAATAATACTACGAAAACAGCAACGCACAATCAAGCAGCAATCTTGCATGCACTCAACAGGCAGCTGAAATTAGACACAAGTCAGGCAATTGACACTGCGCGAATAATTACGACTCTTTAAAAGTTACCGCATAGTGACTTGAAATAGAAAACACCTTACCACGGGAATAGGGTGATACTGAACTTTTATCGGATACAGCCTCCCGGGAACTTGAATAACGGGCGAACCTTCAAAATACTGGGAAAACAGTTCCAAGTTAATGGTGGCGGACATAAGGACTATCCGAACATCGCTTTTCCGTGTGTTGCTTGTAATTAGATTTCGCAATAGACCGAGAAGAAGATCCGACTGAAGATGTCGCTCGTGCACCTAGAGAATTATTAACTGAGCGTTTATTTCACTTTAAACTTTCGATTGTGTGAAAAGAGTGCAAACTTGAATTGCTGCATGTTAAAGTAAAGCAGATTGATTCTATTTCTTCCGATGTTTTGCACGCAGTGGGCATTTCTACGTTTTTACTGGTGGCTTCGTAAAGGCTTCCTAAAATGGCGTAAGACGCATGGCAGCAGTTCGTATTGCTGAATTTACAATCCAGACGAAATCTGATGAACGTTCGACACGCACTGTGCCAGAAAAACGCGTAACTGACCAAGTTAACAGCAAAACTCCTATTGAACGAGTCGAACCACAGTATTCGTAAAAAAGGACGATGGGCCGACGACATAGAAACCGCTTCGATCATACCAGGATCATGGCCGTGGTTCTGGATCAGCTATGTCCAACCCAAATGGCTTACTGAGCCAAACGTTATGTAACTACCTGAACCAGGCCTGCACATTGTATGACTAACTTCGATCTTGGCAAACTAAATTTAGATTAAGCAAATATACTCAAAGCGTTCGAATCCTAACTGCAATGGTAACAGACGTGATAAACGTGATAAAGTAGCACTGTAGATCACCTGCATCAAAATTCAAGATTATCAAAATAAGGACAGGTTGTCAGTGTACAGGATATTTTACTCCAGCGAAAACCTAAACTGGGCCGCATGCCGCCCGCGGGTTTGACATAGCTGTTCTAGATGGTCCCGGAGAGGAATCGCTATCAATGTCAGTGGAAACAGCTTGTGGGTCCACGTAGTTCCAATCAGGAACTCACAATAGCGCAAAGAAGTGCACTACGCACCCAGTCTGGAAAACTGAACCGCGGTTACGTCTCTATTCTCCAACCGTCGCAAGGCCCATTAAAAGAATTCGCGCCTCTTAAAACGAGCAACAACAATTAGAAAGTAACAGCTTTGTCACAAATGGAAGGATGTCTTTTGGCATGTTCGAAAGTCAAAACCTGATCGGTGAAGCAAAAGAGTTCAAGAACAATTTTAATAGCTGCGCAAACCTCGTCAAGGATGATAACATTGTACTGCGAAAGAAGAGGATCATTTTGCATCTGACGCAGAAGCAAACCTTCCGTCAGGAACAATATCCTGGTAGCCTTCGTTTTGGTTCCCTCGAACCTGCAGGTTTGAGGATATGAAAAACAGTAAGAAGTCTGCAAAATCCTGCATTCTAATGTTAAGGACGTTTTCCCAAACTTTGTAAGTTATTTTTTAAAATTACCATCCACTTAAAACAGTATTACGAAGCTCACCTGATTTGGTATGCGACTTCGGAACCGTATTGATTTAACGTTTCATAAGCGACTCGTTTCGAAAGCGAAATTGCAGCGATCCGTCTTGGTTGTGTGCAAGCAACACGAGTGAATCCGGCGTTCACCAAGTACTGCGGAACTTGCGTTGACTTGCCACAACCCGTGTCGCCAGCAATAATTACCACCTTAAAAGCGACGCACGAACTTAGCCACACACACCGGTATAACCAAGATAAGAAAACTGGTAGAAATTGGCCAAAAACGGAGATCAGCTAACATCAATATCACGCTCACTTTTAACAAGTTTCGGGTGAATTGTGCAAGATAATAAAGTAAAAGAATGATGGCAGTGGTTGCCAGGTGATGGCTATTGACGATAAAAAAAGACAATCCGTTGAAAAATTGAATCTAAGAGGCGCACCTGATTGTTTCGGACCGCTTGCACTATTTCTTGCTTAAAGTTCGCTATCGGAAGATTCGCTTGCTCGGTTCGTAGCTTTCTCAGCTTGGCAAAACTTTGCTTTTGACAAAAGTCAACGTAGTGCAAAATGGCTGATCGAAATTCTGCAAGCCTTTCTGTAGTCAGTTCATCACTTGGTATGTCCCTGTCACGACTGGTTCCACTTCTGCATGCAAAGCCGGTCAAATCAATTTAGTTTATCTAGAGTTTTACAGATTGCAACAATAAAAATATGAGCATGTGCAAGCATAAAAAAATAATAAAAAAGAAGCCTGTCTCTACAAACATCAACAATAAAAACAACACACACTTTGTCCTTCCCTTCAGTTTCTTCAACACCTGCTCCAAATCCTTCGTCAAAATCGAGCAATTGATTTTGTATCTAGAGCAACAAGTGAAAATAATGAAGAAAGAAGGACAGGCTTTTATTAGCAGTATAAGAGCAAGTAACCTTGGGTGGTAAACATTTGGAATATCTATACCAGATAACAAATTGCAATTCTGTGACTCAGGAGCACCATGTTTTGAACCCCTTCTACACTCCTTTTGTTTTCTTCGAGCTTCAAACACTTGAAAACGATCAAAGAACAACCAAAAATCATCGTACTCTTTTGTTCCCACTTGAATGAAATCATTTTCACGAAAGAAGATCTAGTAAAAGAGAACAAAAGTGGCCATATCAAAATTATTGATGAAACCCACAGAGAAATTTGGTACTTCACATCACTGAGTACCTTTGTTCATGATGGTGCAAAGGGGCCTTATGACAGCCAAGCATCTAATTCACTGAGAAGATTTCAAGATAAAATAGACTACGGTGGGATGAACCAACAATGAACTCCACTAAGCATCCAAAAAAAAAAAAAACTCAGGAAGTATATCCTAGTTACGATTCTTACTCCAAACATACTGAGTGTCAAATAACACAAAGTTGTGGCACAAGTTTAAGCTCAATGTGACACAGTCAAAGAAGTGCCAGCTGCTATTGGAGAGAAGTTTCAGCAATAAAACAGCACCAATATGAAAAGTCAAGCACCTGGACTGTAACACTGCATAAAAATCAGTTCCATGACTTTCTAGTACTTTCAAAAATAGAGAATTTTGTACCTACCATGAAAAAGGCACAAATATAACATTCCATTTCTATGATTTTGTGCTTGGACCATTACAACAAAAGAAAGGAGCCCTGTTTTTGTGAAACAAGGCTGGTTTACATTTTTATCAACAACTGTAAGGTTGCACAATGTATAAATACCTCACAAGTACTGCTAAAAATAATTTTCTATTCTCACACCCAAGTTATTAATAGAGCAATTCAACTACTCCAAAAACGAAATCCTATTCTTGAGACAATGTTTAAGAATATAATGCTGCTGAGAACAATTTACTGGAAAAAGGCAGGTCCACCAAACTTTACCCTTATCAAGTCGCACATGATACTATAGCAAACATAAAATTTTCAATACAAGAGACCATGTTGTCAGCAAAAATAATTAACATATGGCAGTTTTTCACTTCAACTAAACAGAGACAAGACATGCTGGATGAATCTCATGGAATTTGGTGTAACAAACACAATACAATATTTTACAGCAAGCTGCTGTTCATTGTTGTGGATTTGTAATAAATTTTTTCCCAATTTGAGTCCCTCAAAGGCTACAGTTGCAAACCTGCATGGCAGTGAACGTTTTTTCAGAAACCGAAGTAAAATGTGGAGCAAAGTAATACAGTGCACCATGCACTAAGAAAAAGTGGGCATTGCAGGAAATGCTTAAAATGGAATGGCTTTAATAAAACAGTATATATAAATTGGACAAGTTTGATGATACATAGAGGTTAACAGATCATTATCTTGTCCTTGATTTGCTTTGAATTAATCTTGTCATGTTGCAAGAAATATCATGTATGGTCTGAGTTCCATTACCAAAATTAATCTGCTAAAATAAAAAAAATTATGAATATTTACACTAAGACCTTTTTATAGTTTTCTCAAGTTAAGTTATAGCTGGTCGGCAACAGATACAAATCCTGATTTACAACCAGAACAAAATTTTAGTACATCTTAATTTTATTTTACCTTTACTATTCTATTAGTTGTTCAGCACAAGCACAACTTCTTGGTACTTGTAACTCTTGGTGCTGTTCATGTTCCATTTCTGTTACTATTTAGTGCACAGCCACATGTTTGTTTTTCTGCAAAAATTTTCATATGAACCACTCCTTTAGAGTTGCAGTTCTCCTGGAGAATTAACATTTGAGATTTGTTGCATAAGCTACCGTCAGGCTCTTATCCAGAAGCCATGCTTTTCATTTCAAGCCACTTTTTGCTGGCAACATCATCTCAAATGACCCGTATCCTATTATAGTTTTTCTTTAGCACATGACATCACCACTAAATGCAGCATTGCAAACTCTCAGTCAACATGGCATAGAATGTGCAATTCACCAGAAACAGGATGTGGCAAAAAATATCACCCATACGTAAGTGGCATAAATAAGTGACAACAGAGCAATCACAGCATGGGATCTGTATCGCTGCTTGCTGCCACAGTGTGAAGCTTTGCATGCATGATGCTCAGGCTCTACAATTGCATTATCATAAAAATACCAATGAGCAATACGCAAATAAAATACTTTGCACATTTTTTCAAGCACCACATTTCCAGCTGTGGACAGCAGTGCAACAGCATTGGCTACTGCCTGTAGAGTAAAAAGCACTGTATCTGGCCCTTCAGTGTCCAAGCAATCACATATTCAGCCCTCAGGTCAAAAAGTTTGGCCACCTCTGTACTAGACCAATAAAAACTTTTACCTTGTCCAACAAAGACTTATGTGCTTTCCAGGAAAAATGAGTCATGTTTCATGTTTGGACACTTAACAAATGTAGATCCCACACTTGTCTGTACCTACTTTAACACATTAGGATTTTGAAACAGTGAACTAATGATGTGAAGAGTTCAAATAAGTTCACTGAAACACAAAAATAAATTATTGTTTTTCAAATTTATTTGTAACAGAAAAACTAAAACTTTGAAGTTTAGCAGAATCATGATATGTTAAAAATAGCACAAATGAATGATTTAGCTGGATTAAGAAGATGGAGGGCAGTGACCAGAGTTACAGAAAATCATATGCACAGTTGCGCTTCAAGTTCCTACATTGTTCAACTTCAAGTGCATCACCACTGCAAGGGCGTGTCGTGTGGAGGTTTGGTGATGCCTGGGGCAACTGCTTGATTGTACGCCCCCTACCAAATTCTACTACTGAGGAATATGAAAAATACATGCATTTGAAATGCATTATAAAGACTAGTGTTGATAAAAAAAACGCTTCATAAAGTAAAATTGACAATATTTCAATAAGTATTTTTTATTTTTAATGTGTTAGTCTAATATATAATTTGTTTTGTTCTATAGACCTGAGGCGTATGTTCATTAGCAAAATTCTTCTACCAATGGGAATGCATTAAGGAACTAGATATTGCATTTATGCATGTAAATACATATCAGATAGGCCCACTAGAAAGGATAGCACTTGTGAGACACGATAAGAAGTTGTGTTGTCTGTTTTTTCTATAATAAATAGTATCTGAAATTGTAGAAACATGCAGTTTGATGCATTGTTGCTCTTTATGCTTTTCTAACTACAAATTGCTAAGGATTTTGTTTGTAAAAGTCAATAAATAACTGTTTTCATTCGACTAGAATAATGGTTCTCAAACTTTTGTGAGCCACGGCCCCCTTAAAAGTTTAAACTGGCAAATACTTAATATATTGTGACACTTGAGTTATGCAATATCACGGAAAAGCTACCTAGTGAAGGCCTCTGCTCGTGGCCCCTACAGAACCGCTCCATGAACCCCAAGGAGGGCCGAAGGCCTTGTTTGAAAAACCTGGACTAGAACATAATGCATATCCCCTTCAGCGAAGTTGTATTAGATAGTAGCCTCATAATATGAAAAAGCATCTAGTTACAGCCTTTTAATAAAATCAATTATGTAACTTAACTCTTCAGATAACTAATGTCTTGGATGCCTAGGGCCGTCGCCCCATTTTAACCCCTCTGTCTGTTTGCCCCTGCACTAATGGTGTTGTTGTTGACAGTTTAGCCTTAAAATATAGACATATTTTCAAAAACGGCCAACAGAAAACATTTTTGGCCAAACGACCTTTAAAAAATGGCCAAAAAAGCCAAATGGCCAACCAACTTGAAATACAGCCAAATTTCCTAAATTTGGCCTCATAACGGACAATCTAGCAACCCTGGATGGCGGACGAATAAATTTTCAAAAATGAAGGTCCGCTGGCAGACCTACAGCCACTGCCAAAAAATTAAGCTTCTAAGTTCTCTACTGAAGAATAAGTTACTCTTTTTTTGGTCCAACTGCACTTAAATTTTTTACTCAACAATACTGACCTATTTCACGATCCAACTGCACTACTGTAAATGCTCTGAAAACATCAATAAAGTTTCATCAAATGCTGTGGTAAAAGTCCAGTTGGATAGTGGTGATGTAGACTTTGACTTGTCCTGTAGCGTATATCAACTCACCCAGGAAAATTTCCAACCAGGGTTGCCAAGTAGTCATAAGCAAAAAAGGCCAAATCAACCCTTAAAAACAGCCAAATCGCACCGAAAAAAAGCCAAATACACAATAAATACACAACGACACATTTAAACAAGGGTGTATGCAAGAGAGGGGTTGGGGTTAAACTTCCCCTTGAACTTAATATTTTGCAAAAACTTTATTACCTTCACAAGGAGATTAATTGTTTTCGCATACTTTTTGCTTGTTAATTTGTCGACTTCATGCAAATACCACAGAATAAATTTGCATGCAAATTTCAAGGAACATTGTAAATGGGCTAAAAAAGTAATAATTAGGTTTTGGTGGGAATATGGGTTATCGTCTACATCCAGAAACCATGTTACAAAAACTTTATTAGGCCTACCTGCACAAAGGAGATTAATTGTTTTCGCAAACTTTTTGCTTGTTGATTTGTTGACTTAATGCAAAGAACAGGGAGGGAATGAATTTGCATGCAAATTTCAAGGAACATTATGTAAATGGGCCAAAAAGCAATAGCCTAAATAGGTTTCGGTAGGAATCTGGTTATCGCCTGGGTACAAAAACCATCTCACCACTTTTTGCAGACCTTTCGTCCACTAGGATATGCATGTTTAAGATTGTGTTCGGCAATAGGTCACTTTATCCAAGAAATTGCATTTATTTTGTCTGCTAAGGCTGATCAGCGCAGGTGCTGACAGCATTGGCTGCATTAGGCCTACCAATTTTTCTGTAGCTCCCCTGTTGTAACGCGCCGCATGATATTTTTGCAGTTACGAAGTGCTGTATCGTAGCGTTGGGTGTTTTTTCCTCCGACAGCCTAACTTGGAGCGCTAATAGTTATTAGTTTATACTCAGTTCAATGACACATAAAATAAGGAGAGTGGATGTGTAGAAAAGCATGAATATTATGTCAACAAGCTTCGCCAAAACGTTGGTTTAGAAACAGGACTATGACGTCATTTTGTGACGTCACAAACAGCGCACACCAAATACATATGACTTCCCAAATGCCACTGAATGAAACCCCCCCCATGGAAATTTTCTGCATACGCCACTGCATTTAAAACACCCAAATGCGCTTTTGAAAGGCAATATGTACATATTTTATACATAAAAAGAATAACGCTCACTCCATCAATTAACTTCTGGTTTTGCTGAAGAGTAACCTGAAACTGCAAATCTACAACCGTGAAACAGCAAAACAAAAAATTATAAATAATCGTGCAGAGTTTCCAATGAAAATTTGTCATTCTGTGTCCAGAAAAAGTGTCTAGAAATCTTCCAGTGCCCAGAAACCTTCCAAAACCATCTTTAAACCTGCCAAATCGACATAAAAATCTAAGTGGCCAAAAAAGGTGTTGAAAAAAGGCCAAATATTACAAATTTGGCTACAAAAAAGTCAAACTGGCAACCCTGTTTCCAACCACCCGGATCATGGATCTTCTTGTGTTGTTGTTGACTTTTGACTAGCAGTGCGTATCGGCGAGTCGCTAGCAGAGATGAGCGGACTGTGAAATTTTTCGGTCCGAGTCCAGTCCTGGTCCGATCAAATTGAATCCAATTCAGTCCTGATCCGCAAAATTTTTGAAAATCATCAGTCCGATCCAGTCCTGATCCGTCCATGTAAAATAATGAATTTTTATTTTGCCTCATGAGGCAAAAGCACCACTGAAGCTATTTTGCCTTCAGCCAAATATGATTGGTTGAAGGCAAAATATTGTAGGAGTGCTTTTGCCTCATGAAGCAAAATAGACATAGCTTTTTGGCATTTCCAAAGTTTAACAAGGCATTGTCTATTTTGCCTCATGAAGCAAAAGCACTGCTGGAGTTATTTTGCCATTAGGAGAATCCGATTATTTGGATTGGTCAAATGACAAGGACGATACGGGATACACTTGGATTAGCATAAAGTCCTTGTAACATGACCTAAAACCCCAAACCTTAAACCAAACCAAAACCTAAACTCAGATTAACCTATACGCACAAAACCTAAACCCAAAATTAAACCTAGACCCAAATCTAAACCTGAAATTTAATCCGTAGACGTAAACCCTAAATGTAAGCCAAAAACCAGAGGTTTTTCAACATTTTTCAAGCAGCAACCCATTTTGCAACTCAATTCAACCTATCGACCCCTTCCGAAATTTTCCAGTCAGACATAGGAAATGCAGTTGTGTTTGCACAATAGAAAATCACAATGTCTAAAAAATAACCTATGATATCATTATGCATAACAAAAATCAGTTATTAAATTGATGCACATGGCAGCATCAGTGAGGGAGACCCGCTACAAATAACTCCCCAGCACGACTCATTCAAAACTAGAATAACTCCCAAGTTAGCTACAGCAATCAGATCTCTAATTTGCAAACGCAGCACATTCTTCGGTCACAAAGTTAATCGTGTGTTGCCGAACGCAACAGTACTGTAATGGTTGTAATCACACTCAAAACAATTTTGAATGAAAAAGTAGGCTATCAGTTTTGCAGGTAACAGTAGCGCAGCCAGAATGAGACCGAAGAGGCCATGGCCTCCCCCATAAAAAAAATTGCTCAGATCTTTGCTGGTACTTTGTATCAATTTTCAGCTGTTAGAAAATAAACGGCAGTGACAGTCGGACTCAAGACGACGGCAGTGACTGACGACGTCATTGACTGGCCCATCCCGAACAAAATTATTGACTGCGCTACTGCCAGGGAATCCTATTATTTTGACTATGACGAAAAGTGGTTCTATGTACGAAATTTAAAATGTGGAAGTAATTATGAATATATTTATAAGAAACTCTCGAGACCCTAGAAAAAAGCAAACAACCCCTGGGCTGATAACCACTGCCCTAAACCCCAAACTTTTTGAAAAAGTAGCCTTCATAAAAAGTATCCACATCAAAGGAGTAATCTCTTCAAGCTAAGCCAAAGGAAATGGTGAGAGCAGAACCAACGAACACTCGCACAACAGGCACAGACACCACTCAACTAAGTTTACGTTACTACTAGTACTCAACGTTATATGTGGGCAAAGGTGGATACAGTTCCAATGGCAAAATAGTCTCAGCAGAGCTTTTGTCATTGATGGTAAAATTACACTGCCATTTAGCAAATCTGTAAAATCGGATCACAACTAAAATTTTTGATACGTTCAAAATAATCACATTGAAATAAAAAGTATTTCCTCAGTTCGATCCAGTCCTGTAGGCCAATCTTCAAAAAAATTGCAGTCCGACCCAGTCCTGTTCAGGCCAAAATTGGATTCAATCCTGATCCAGCCCGATCCAGTCCTCTGGTCGCTAGCACGTCTGACTGAAAATACACATTTTCAAGTCAGGTTCCTATGAATAAGTGTGGGATAGCGTTCACTACCCACTGCACCCTTATTGCACCACAGTTAAGAGGGCGTGCATTTGCATACAGTAGGCAAAAAATTGGGCGTTTTTAACTGCAGTAGAGCACTAAGAAACAGTGGTTGCTGGTTACTTCATGTCTCAAAAATAAAGGTTGACAATGAAATTTAGAGACAGATGAAATCATTTTACAGCAGGGGTCACCAACCTTTTTGAAACTGAGAGCTACTTCTTGGTACAGATTCATGCGAAGGGCTACCAGTTTGATACACACACTTCTGAAATAAAAACTTGTTCAATTTGTCTTCAGTCATGTTATCAATAAACATTAAAGATTCTCATGAATGTGAAGACACTTATGTTTATGCTATTGTCAGAACAAGCCCACAGGTGACCCACGTGGTCCATGCGGGTGACCTGCTTGTGCTCGCGGGCACCATGTTGATGACCCCTACTAACCTGCTTTGCAGTGTGGCAAACAAACACAAGGGCACCTTTCAGTGATGGAGTCTCTTGAATTGGTCTCCGTCTCAAGTCCCGTTTTTGCGAGTCTCGGTCTTGGTCTTGAAGGTTCATGTGAAACTTCTGTGATTCAACGTGTTAGGGAATGTCTGTCTGCAACAGTAGTCTTCTACTTTAATTGACCCTCAGGCAACGGGTTGAATGACAGATGTGCTTCTGTCATAGTGCCAGGGCAGTGCTTTTAAAAAGGGGTGAATGACTAAATGCTGGCTGATGGCCGCAACACGATAAAGTGTGCAGCTGTGAAATTCGTAAAACCTGGAATGTACAGTACAGTTACTTCTCCAAACAGAGAAATCTCAGCTACGAACGCACCTGGAAAGATTAGCGAGGTGAGTCCATGCTGGCTACACTCACCGGTGTCAAGTGAAATTTCTGTCTTGCGAAATTTCTGACTTCAATCCATGTACGCATGCACAGACTGATATTCTACATAGAAAACACGCTGATAAAACTGATTATTTGGGTTTAGGAATTTGTGTTAATGTAAGTGTGTCCGGTTAGGGTTTGGGTTAGGGTGAGAAAAAGAAAAATAATTGAGGTCAACAACAGAGTCCGAAATTTTTTAATGGTTGAAGTTTTTCCCGTTCTATAGCTTGTTGTGGGTACCTGACCTCTAACCAAAGTGTTTTAATTTATACAACACACATCAAAAAAGTAATTGCCAGACTTTATTTCTTTATTCTGAGAAGCAAAATAACTGAAAACCAACAACAGGTCAGAAATTTCGCAGAGGTCAGAAATTTCGCAGAGGTCAGAAATTTCACTTGACACCGGAAAGCGGCCCAGAGTTTGGCTAAGGACCAGGTGGCATGTGTGGCAGTTCCTTTCTAAAGGCGAAGAACAGCACACGTTTAGGACAATTCCGCGAGAGCACTGATTAACAGGAAGTGTCCATGGCACGCCCAAGGTAACAGTTAAGAAACTTAGACCCGCCGGTTTCGCTCGACCCGCTCAGTTTATCACAACAAAATTGTATTCACTCATGGGTTTATTAATATAACTTTAAGCACTGCGATATTCATCACAACAGGGGTTTATATCAACAATCGTCAATTAAAGCACGTAACACAAGTTACTGCAAACATCAAGGGTTAACAACAGGGGTTACTGTAGATTAGGTGCTACTCGGAGGACAACCGTGAGCAAGACTGATCTTAGTGGTGTATTTCAGAAGTCCATAGTGTGAACACACACACTCTACAGAACGCAGGTTGATAAAAACAGACAATACAGAACGTAGTACAAGACACTGAAGCCGGCGAAATCACAGGGTTACAGAAACTTTTTGCAACTGTATTGAAGACAGAACCCTAGGGTTACAGACACATTCTCAACATTATTGTTAGCTAACACGTAACACTTGTTACAGCACTACTGCGGAGTAGGGCGCTAATTCCTAACTTGCTCTAGTCTAGGTAAAATGCGAAAGCGTTGTGGCTTGACACGCCATCGATCATACGGACACTGCAAAGTTCGATCACTCAATCACAGAGTAAAATGCGATTATAGTGTTCAAAGAATAGTGACGAGTACAAACAATCTGACTGCATCAAAGCACGTAACCATAA
>Ga0210059_1009757_pt1 | contig 14932 bp, 7 predicted proteins | sample Ectturendosymbi2_FD_188042 | JGI IMG/M metagenome (GOLD analysis project Ga0210059, IMG submission 188042) | Ecteinascidia turbinata endosymbiont from Florida, USA - Sample 2 (SPAdes) (version 2) | ecosystem: Host-associated > Tunicates > Ascidians > Unclassified | place: Key West, Florida...
TTGTGCAATAGGCGTGATGCACGAGTAGAGAGTCATACCCATGCCATAAGAACGATTATTAGAAAAAGTCACCAGTGAAATCAAATATATTTGCATTCAACAAAACCGAAAATACTTACAGGCTATTCAATAGCGATTACTAAAACTGGGAGACAGTCAAATTTGAAGATTAATCAGTTGCTGTTGGGGGCCCTTGTCCCCTTGATACTTAACGCAACATATAGGAATATAATATAGAGTTGTATTCTTGTATCGCTTCTGAATTACGAAATTTTTCAAACGAGTATTTTATTTGAAACAAATACATTTCATCACGGGGGCCCCCTTACAGCGGGGGGCCCGGGGCAATTGCCCCCGTTGCCCCCCCCTTAATCCGGCCCTGATTAGGGTGCTTGCTTATTTAGGCGAGGGTACTTACAGACATTGGCGGAATTATGTGGGGGACACGGGGGAAGTTTCAGAAATAGGGTGCACGAGTTCGTCAAAACATCTTCAAGGGTGCATCATAACAAAAAAGGTTGAAGAGCACTGCACTAGACTACGATCTACGATGCATAAGAGACTCCGGTACTATGACGTCACAGAAGACATAATGTTATAAGTGAAACACAACAACATAAGAACGCACACGAAACTCTAATATTCTCCAAAGTTAAAATATTTCTACAAATACTTTGGTGCAACGTAACAAAAAACGATAATATATACCCCCAAAATGTCTACCCACACAAGTTAGAACCATTGGTATGGAAGAAGTGAAGTAGGGTTTGTATATTTTTTAAACAAATGTCGCTTGTATCGGAATTCCCGTGGAACATAAGAATTTTTGGTTGGCCTGTGGCTTATACAACAATCTCCCCTACACTGCATTGCTGTTTCACACTTTTGAATTGTTCTTTTGCTGAAAATTGTTCTTTTGCTGAATCAAAGTTTGTCAACTTAGACAAAAATTGTGCATTTTAAACTGCTGCGAGGATAAGAAAATTTCGATTGTAGTTAATTATGAACATTGCCAAATTTGCTGAAAAGCTCATAGAGTTAAATTTCTTAGGGCAGTGAACTTCTGTATATTTTACAGAAAGACTTCTGTCAGGCCAAAATAATATCATCGTTTTGTTCAACTGCCCTTTGGTTTTTCATTTTTGGTTGCAATAGCTGCTTGCTTGTGTGAAAACATCGTGGAAACTTCGGTGACATTAATAATAACCAGCACAAGCTTGCTTAGAACTTCCACACCAACCACATTACAAGAATTACTTAAAATTGCTTAAAAGCAACTAAACAACAAAACGTTGCTTATAAGCACAACCGCAGACAGCTAAAATTAATTTTTTCGTCAGATTGCAAAGCTTGATATCAAATACAATACTCTCGATGACGAAGGGATTTATCTCATTTGCTCCATCATGCCGAAAGTCACGAGAATACTGAACATGATTCTTTGCTTCAGCGACGGCGAATCCAAAGTTCGCAACGCAAATGTTAAAGAAGAACAGCTTCTTCGGAATTGTCGGAAAGGAATGAAAGCGACGGTAATGAAGTTCTTATGATCGAATCAATGTTTTTGAAAAAGGGCGGTATATGCGTCTAGTAGGCTACAATTTCTTCTAAACTTTGAATCAGAAAGGAGGCATTGTGCACAGCGAGGACAGCGTCGCTGAGTTTCCAAAGTTGTATTTCGCGAAAAGAACGTTATAAGGAGAAAGTATTCTGAAGTGTTGGTAACGTTAGATTAAACTGAAATATTTTTTTCATGCAGTTTCGCAAGTGGAGCAGAGGTTTTGAATAAATGAATACATGAGGCTTGTGGCCGTTCACGTATTTGAACTGATGTCGTATATTGAGCAAGTGCTGCTTGGTCAAAAAAATATGTCGCCGGAAAATTACCACAAGACCCCGCTTTTAGGGGTCATGTTCTGAAGTTATAGGTTTGTAGACGCGGTCCCCCGGTTGTGGAGTCGGGATGTGTCGCGTTCTATCAAAAATCGGAAAATACAAAACGAAACATTTCTGCTCTGGGTAGCGTTTTCTATTGGGTAACTGCTTAACTGCTTTTATGTCTTTTCATCAATTTCCTTTATTCACGCAGTTTGAAAAAATTTCCAACTTTCAAATTTGTGCTAGAAATAAACAGAAATCATTATTTTGTCAAATTTAAGTTGGCTGTTTAGGAAACCAAGTGTTTTCACTGCAAGCTGATTTCAGTGAATAAAATGCCAAATTTTTCTGAATATTCCAAAGTTGTTTTTAAAAAAGTACAAGATAATTTTCCTCAAAACCGTCGTTTAGTTTCAGCAAAAAACAAGTTTACAAACGTTTGGTCAGTTTGTGGGACATCGATCCTTGTTAAGAGGACAAATCAACACTCGAACAGCATATTTATCAAAAAACAGAAGATAAGCACGTTTTTCGTACATGAAAAGAATGACAGAAGCAACTATTAACAAGTGGTGGTCATCATAACCTGAAACGTGAAAGGTTATTGTTCTTTAATTTTAAGCTGATTTTGTTCTCAACTGCTGCCTCTTGCTAATGACAGGGAAAACTTTCAAACATCATCATTACAATATTTTGCAGAATCTCGTGCTTTTGTGGGAGGACCCAGCAATGAGACCAAGCATCGCCATACAGACGATCTTTTTGTGATAACAGACGATCATTTCCTTGGGCATTTTTCATTTCTTTTTTTTTATTTATGTGTTTAGCTCAGACACATGGTCTACGTCACATGGGTTGGTCAGAAAACAGGAAAATAAAAAATTCTGAGTCGTCACACATATCATGTGACACGTGTTATTTGGTGCGTGCAGGCGATACTGAAAAGGCGAAAATGTTGAAAAACGCACCAACAACTACTGCATTTAGTAATCGTCATACAGTAGCTTGTTGTGCGGAAGAATAATCGACAATTGTAAAAAGTATTACATATTTGCAATGAGTGGATAAACCGTTAGACGAAGATGGGCAGATCGTTGAACAAACGCATTTTAGCGACACTGTTAAAACAAATTAGCGAGGCTATTAAAATTTAGGAGCAATGTTGCAAGCATCCAAGCAGAGACTAAATAAAATACAAAAAAGTGGAGTAAATTCCTTTGCTGTGCTGCAAACGAGCGACGAAGCACCCTTTTGTCAGTGGCCTAATACAGTAAAAAGCACTTTATTTGGCACGTTTGCATCCAACGCGTGCCTGGCAATCCGAAGCAGCAGGTACTGCATGCACTGTCTTGCCTCATACGCCTGTGTACATAGCCTGCAAAAATGCTTGTTGCGTATTTCATTTCACAATAAAGGACCTAAGTGTTGTTCAGCTTCCAAGTCCGTGTTGCTCTGAAACGTTTGGTGCCTTGATTCTCAAAAATATTTTTATGCAACTATTTAGTATCCTTGTGTGTCTTACCCAGGGATATCTAGAACTCTTCTGTGTTTTTGACTCAGAACTCCTCAAGGAGTTCTAGCTATTCCCGGTCTTACCGCCGAAGCTTTATTTCTTAATTGAGATGCAAGCTTTTTTCATTTTGTACATCTTACAGATTAGTTGAACTTTCTGCATGTCTTGATGAAAGACCCTGCGGCACCTGGAGCAATTTTATCATTATTCCTTTTATCAAAACTATTTTTAGGCGTGACTTTGGTATGCCCACACTTGCGTCGTGCTTAGTTGTGCAATATCTGTGTAATTTTTCTTTTGAAACGTGAATACTTGTACTCATGGGCGTCGGAAGTGGGGACTTGGCCCCCGTGGATTTTGAAATTTGTAGCAAAAAAGGTTGTTTTCTTAGTTTTGAGTGGGAAAAAACAAATTTTACCACTTTTGGCCCCCCTGGAAAAAAATTTGGAAAAATCCCCTAGTGGTCCCCCTTGGAAAAATTCATTCCGACGCCCATGCTTGTACTGCTTGAACTTTAACTGTTGAAACATACATTTTATACATAAACTACCAACGGAAGCAAAATTAATTATTGACATAAAATGTCAAAAATTAAATACAACAACAGTTTAGCTTATTAGACAAGTCAACTGTGCATGTTTTCTGTATTTTCCATACAATCTTTTTCAACTGTGAATTGTTACGGGATTTTTTAAAACATTTCATGCATTATCGCACATTATTGCACTTTGATCATGCGTGAATAACCCCTTTTTTGCATTTACTTGAAGTGGTTGATGAATTCAATTTGTTTTTAAAATAGTGTTTCTTGTTTTATAAAAATATTTTTAAATGGTTGTTGGTTAGTTTTACCTTGCGGTAATCCACACTGATTGATTTCTTCGCATGTTTAGCATTCCCAACATGAACACATCCCTATCTTCGACGCGTGTATTCCTGTGACATTGCCATGTTTTTTCACTTCCTTAAAAAATACCATTTTCCAAATCACTGTTTGTCAGTCCATTATTGGTTCATTCTTCGTACAGACAAATATCCGAAACACATCTCAAATCGATAGCATCACTTACCAATCGCAATACAGATAAGCTCAGAGAACTTTCATAGGTGTTTCTACTGTGACATGATTTTAATTTTTTCCATTTATTGACTATAATGCTTATTTGTAGTTATTCTATAATAAACATTTAAAATTTAACAAAAAACAGAAAGTGGAAATTAAACATAATTAAAAAATTGATATTTTACGTTTTCTTATCAACTCGTATTTTTTGCATAGATAATTTGATGCAGCATCCGAATGGACATAAAATTATTCAGGCTAAGAGAAAAATGTTGCTTGTAGTTTGGTTTCGAATGTTTCAACCTTTGGGCCTACTATACTTTTTTCATTTACAAATTCATTGCCTTGTTTGCAGTTTTAAGTAGTGAATCTACGGTAACACAGAAGTGAAACCGATTACGTCATCTTTGGTGTGGTCCATTCGAAACAGACTTGTTTTTGATTTTATATAATTTTATGTTACATTCCTGGAGCTCAGTTGCATGATCATTCAATCACCTCTGTTTAGACTTTTAGATTGTATGTTTTTTTTTGTCAGAAAAACTGTTGTGTGACTACGTTTGGACCCGTGCAATTCGTAAGAAACAAACAAGGGGATTAGACGCACATTACGTGCTGCAAAAATATAAAAATAGAAATTAGATTCAGTCATAAAATTTTTATGATATTTACTTATTTTCGTATTTTTGCTTAATATTCTCATTGAACACCTTGTCTTCGAAAAGACCTTGAAAGGCGTTTTCAAAAATATTTTCCTTCGCAGATTTCTAGGCATGTTGTTTCATGACGCGTTTAGTTTAACACGTAATTTGCAGCACTAACTATGTGTAAATTGTTTGTCTTGGTCATGCAAATATTTTGTTATCTGCCATCCCGATGTATGTAACGAAACGCAGTATTGCTTAATGCCATCATTAGATTAAAGTTTAGCAGCAATAAAAAGTGTTTGGACATGTTGAAAGTGGTTTGTTTCGATAATGACTGTTTTTACTGCGAAGAGACCTTTAAGTATTTCATGCACAAATGCTTACATTTTCTAGAAAATTAACGCTTAAGTTATTACTGGCACTTTTTGAATGCACTGCTTCTAAAACTGTAGTCAAAAATTTATAATTTGGGAAAACACCATGCTGACTATGATGCAACCCCAACAATCGTGCTAGAAGCATTCTGTAGCTTTGTGCAAGACATTGAACCAAATTGTCTTTTCTATCTAATGGTCGTCAGAAATATGTTGGGTTTAGATCACTTGCAACAGCGTCAGAGCAGCGCCTAATCAAAGGATGTGATTTGACTGAGGACCATATCAATAAGCCGCATGTATATGACCATATAAGCCGCATGTTTACGTTACGATTGCGAAAACAATATCCAATGACTGCTGAAAGTCGAAGCTTTCTTGACAGCACCACAAAACTAAATGCGTTTTTGATAAAAGCTGCTGTGTGCAAAAATTATGTATTGATCACCCAATCGTTTATGTTTCATTTTGAAATTGTAGAGGGAGTAAAATCTAAAGTATCTGCTACCGTAACATTGATATAAATAAGGCAGAAACATGTGTTTTTTACTCAGAACTCAATATATACTTAACACAGACGGAAACCTAGGCACGTCGCAAGCTTTTGTTTCTAGTGGGAGAACATTCATAAAAGTGGGGGAACAAGTATGAATGCCACCTCTGAAGTGCTGTAGAGAAGCAAAACGTTTTAGAGGAATTATGTAGGATTGACTTTTTATCTAACGTTTGCAAAAAATCTCCGTCAAATTTTGAACGGATGACTAAAAAGAAAGATTTAAGTCAACTTAACCTTCGATTGCAAAATTAGGCCGAATTCAAAAACTTCTAAAGGTGATATCGAAACTCACGCCATTCCACGAGGCACCAATTGTAAATACGACGATTGCTACCCGGTTTCCCCATTGCCACTTTCCCAACTGAACCGGGTTGGCGTTGCTATATTCAATGTTGTCTTGTTCAGAAGCAGTGATCAGTAGCTTTCTTGGATGATATTAAAGTTTCTATATGAAAGCTATCATAGGTGTAGAGATTGTGATTGCTATATTTGCAAAATCTGCAATTATTGTGCGGAAATTTAAGCAGCGAACCGATATCAACTGCCTCACCTCCCGTCTTCACGTTTTGACTTGGCCAGCTCTCAATTTCTAAAAAAAACTAAAATTCATTTTAGTCTTGAGTGTGTTTGCTTTCTCTGCTCTTACTTTAGCCTTCCAACGTTTCACCCGTAAGCTTTGCTTGCATGTTTCAGGACTTGAGGATGCGTAACTTTAAGTGAAATCGATTTCTTGAAAACTTGCTGATCGATTCCTTGCTTACTCCTATTGTGAACCGTACTTTCATCTGAAATGTTTGACTTTTCTAAACACTTTTAACGAATATCAAAATGGACTACTGATTGTGATTACAGCTACCATGTTACCTGCTGTCGCTCACTACACAAGTTGAACGTGCTATCTGTTAAGCTTGGACCAGCTCAGTTCCTTTGCTATGGGCGGTTTTTGTGGTTGGTCTCTGAAACAAAGCTCAAGCCCCCACTAATAAAATTTGTAACACTAGAAATCAGAAACTTTTTAATCAACCCGTGTTCTACTCTGTCTGTCTTGTAACTTGTTTTTCAATCTGTTTCCTAAACTGCCTTACCGCGATATTGTCGCAGTTCCTATAAAAAATTGAAAGGAGGGTGGAGTGATAAACACATTTGATCGCAAAGCGCCAGCATTCCTTGCTTGAGTGTGAACGGGAATATAGCCTATATGCTTAGTTGTGGACGTTCAGGACTCAGACTTGCACTTGATCAGCGTATTCTAAGATACGTTGTGGTCCAGATAGTCTTTTCGTATTTTGTACTGCACAGAAGCAAGGAACCTTCATTGCTCAAAACCAAAGTTACAATTTTGATCAGCCTGGTGTTCAGAAAGCAAGATGGAGTTAATAGTGTAGTGCAATTAGTGTAATTTATATAGCAATCACTGCTAAGCTTGTCCTAACAGAGTACTGGCGATTGCAGTTGCCAGTTAGTGGATTGCGTATGTTAACTATGTTTCAACCACGTAGTAGACCGTAGCCTAGACTTGTGAACGTTTGTAGCACGCTTGTGATGCAAAATGTATGGTATTAAATCTAAACATTTGTCATGCAGCTGGAGATTAAACTTGCAGTTGGTTAACATCAGAAAGGTTCAAGCATGCCCATTTCGGCCAGTAAACAACCCCATGCGCATGATTTTTTAGCATAATTCGACTGAGTTGATAGCACGACCTTGTTGTCAAACTCCATTCTATGGGTACAGTGAGTGATGCATTGCTGCTACACACAACTGGAATGAAATGGAAGGACAACTCGTACCGCAAGCTCAACCGTGCATCAGCAAGATTTTTTCGATGCAATACACCGGGTTATGCTTGTCGGCTTTTCGAAACCAACAAGTCAAACCCGGAGTGTTTATTGAGTGTTGATAACACAGACATATCGGTAGGCTTGTTACAATCTGCTGCGAACATCAGCACCCCACGCATTGCTGCATTTTTAGAATTCAAACTGAAGCCTATTAAGGCAAACGTTTGCAAAAACTGCAAAAACGAGTCTTGTCAAGATAGTCGTCAGGATATTGGAGAACCGCTCAACTGGGGAGACCACGTGAGCTAAACCCTAGGAACTGAAAATCGAAAACCCGTGTTTTGCAGTGTGGTGGCAGATGTGAAAGCGGTTTACCCAAGCTTGTGCAGAGACACTGTGAGTAAAACCTTTGAACCCTTGAATATGCCTTAGGCATTCCATCTGCAATACCAAGTCCCGAAAAATCAATGTTGAATTGAAAAAAAGTTGTCTTAGCAACGTTGTCACCCAATATGGCGACCAATTATATACCAAAAAACGTTGTTATAACCGTTGACAATCACACTGTTTCATAGGCAAACATTGCTGTGCACTACAGCCGATTGGTGTGCTAAGTAAGGCAGAACGTTTATTACTTTTCCGTAGATTCATCGATGACATAATTTGGATAACCGCATCAGAAAGGTCTAATGAACGCAATCGACACGAATTGGCTACTATAACTTCAGCATTTTCCTACAGTGGCTTGGAAGCAACGTATCGCCAAGCCTACACAACCGAACAAACGAGCGAAGCAGAATTCCTATAAACCGGTGGTTCTTACCGGGGGATATATGACCACCAGCGGGGCGCGAGCCCTTGCGCGCTGTACAACATTGAAAGTTTTATCAATAATTTTACCAATACATACATTTGCTTTTACAACTTATTTATAGCCAGGGGGCTTGAAACAAAGGGAGACATGGTAAAGAAAAGGTTAGGAACCGTTGCTGCTGATTTTGGGTTTGTCTCTAAAGGCTTTGTATAACCAACAGCGGAAGGAAGGCAGTTCATTAACGGCAAATCGCACCATCAAAAGGCGACGTTTAAGTCAATCTTGCTTGGCGAAGCAATAAGATTGAGGCGTCTCAAACAAACGAAGGACGATTATGTCACCAGCTTAAACCAACTCCAAAGAAGCGATCCTCTCGAACTTTCCTTTGGACATGACAAATGGCATGACAACAATGGCATCAAATTGGGAAGAAAGACTGCGACTCCAAAACGTGGCAAGAAAGATGACCCACAGGTTTGGACTACATCCGTCCCTTCTGCTAACTATCAGAGAAAGAAAAATCTTGAATCCGAAGGCAATTATTACCTAAACAAGACCTACCACAATTGGAAAAAAGTAACAAACTACAAGCGCCTTGCTTTAAGCAAGACAAACAAGTAAATCGAAGGTGTGTCAGGGCCTTGCAAGCACTGTGCACTTTTTTCTTGCCATGGGAAAACACAACAAATCCGTGGTCATATGTGTTTTACACATAATGACAAAAAATAAAACTATCCCGTTCAACAAAAACCTGACATGTGCAAACTATGGTATTGACTTAGCGACTTGTGTGATGTGTCATCAGTAGGGCAACCAATTTTTGGACCTAAAAACTTAAAATTTTGACTTTATAATTTACAAATTTTGCCTTTATTTTGACCTATAAATTTTCTGCGTTTGCGACTGCAAAATAATTCAGCCTTAGGTGTAGAGGTTAACCCAGAAGCATATTTATGCACTCTGCTTCGAAATAAAAAAAAATTGGTTGTTTAACTTTGGGGATGACATATTGATAAGTACATTAATAACTGCGTAGTTGTACTGCACAGTAGAGTCAAACCTGCGAACATCATAAAGCTGAAACACTATATGCATAACGGAATGAGTATTTACCTTAACAAGTACTGTAAGACTACATTTCTCGCCTACCACGCCTATCCTACATAATATTCAATCGTTCAGTAGTGGGCAAAACAGCATTATTACGTCAGAAATCGCAACAAGCCCATTATCATTACAGAATTGCAACTAAACTTGCAAAAGCATATCACTGTCTGTAGTTGCAGTTTCAATAAAATATCAACAAAGAGAAAAAACCTGTGCTGCAAGAAAATTTTGACCTAACGATAAATTTTAACCTAATGATAAATTTTGACTTTTTTTTGACCTAATAACTTGGGATTCTCTCCGGGTATGAGCGTGAAATTTGGTTTGTGGACATTTCATAAACTTTGGAAACGACAGAAAAATTTTGACTTTATTGGTTTTTGGTTGCCCTAGTCATCAGCAGTATGTTGGCCAAACAGTAAACAAATTTTCCACAAAATGTTTATCGCACCGAAGTAGTTGGAACAAACTACATAATAAAAATGACAGCGACCAAATGGCGTCATCGCGGCACTATTTAGTGTTCCATGATGTCATAAATAAACCACCAATCTATGAAACATACCCTATTACTTTTATAGAACAACCCAGTTTTAATTCTGTGGATACCTGTGAAGATAAATGGCTTAACAAACTCAGCGCACAAAATGATTTCAAAGCATGATCCTCCCTCATGATCCTCCAATTCTTGTATCCTTTTGCGTTGTTCCTTCATTTCTCCATTCAGCTTTGCTCGCGTGTTATGACCTTTTCACCACCCACGTAGCTACCGATGTTGATACCTCCCTTCACGGTGCTCCATAAAGTTCATCTGCCAGCTTTATGAACACAATCCTGCCTACGCGTTCTACCAACGCTCTGTTTGAGCCAGGGGCGGATCCAGGGGGGTGGGCGATTGGGGCGATCATCCCCCTAAAAACTACGAAAGTAACTTTATTCACCATAATTTTGTACAATTCGGAAAGCAACATTCGCGATATAAAGCCATTTTGTCGTCCATTTTTTTGTCAAAACAGTGTTGTGAAGCATACTTCATCCCGCTTACAGTAGTGAAGACGTTATGAAACTTGGCTACCAAATATTATTGAAATCGCCCCCGTAACCTTACTGGCTGGACCCGCCCCTGGTTTGAGTCATATCGGCGTAATTCCGTCAATTTAGGTCTGTTGCGTTGCTCGATAATTGGCGGCGGATAGTTTTCAAGTTTCTGTGAAAGCACTTCTTTGGAAAGGACGTATAATTAAAATAGGAAGGACGTACAATTAAATTAATTCGATTGCAAAACAAAGGTGTGAGAACCCTTGAATATGACAAAAACAACTGTATTCTATTCCAAGGACTGGTGTAGGAGGCGGGGGTGCAGGGGGTGCAACCTCACCCCCTAAAGTTTGGTGAAAGTCTGGGCAAAATCCCTTAAAATCCGGGTAAAATCTGTGGAATTTTGAAAACCTTCGCAAAATTGCTGGATGTGGTTTGAATTTACAAAAATGGCACCCAAAATCAAAGTGCAGAGGTTGTTTTTTTTGGAGGTCATGTTTTTTTAGCAAGTTAAGGGAAATTTGGGCAAGTTTAGGTGAAATTTGATCAAAAATAGTGCTTGAAGTGCCTTGATTTGAAAAAATGCACCCAACATGAAATGAAATGCAGTCGTTTTTCTTTTTTTTGGAAGTTATTTTTTTGGAGTTTTTTCGGGCAAGTTTGAGGAAATTTGGGCAATCATTATTCGCATCTCCAAAAATTTGCCTGCTTCTACACCTATGATTCCAAGCACAAAATTTTAGAAATACCCGACTTATTTAATTGTCAGATGCCAAATTCATGCATTCCCTTTTATAATGGTGGATTACCTAATCACTTTGATAACTACTTTGCTGAGATTTCATCAGTCCACAAATATAAAAAAAGTCTTGCTTCTTTGCAAAAGTATTATTTACCCAGAACGAAAACGTCTCTGGGTCAGCTTTCTTGAAAGTATATTGGTCCGAAAATTTGGTCTAACATTCCTGAAAATTTGAAATCTTCTTTGCCTTATTCGTTTGGAAAACAATATATAAACGTCCTGCTATCTTGCCAGAATTCCTGTTGATTTTTGTTTTATATGCTTGTCACATTCTGTAATATTGTGTTGATGCCACTATTTTCCCTCCTATTTATCTCTACAGTTGCTCACCGCACCCCCTGTACATAGGCATGCTCATTGTTTTTTGTTGTTTTTCGCTTATTTTACCTGACGTTGATTTGATGCTTTTTATAACTTTTTTTATTAGACCTGTGAAACGTCTTCAATTAAAATATTTGGTTTGTGCTAACAGCAGGACTGGCTAATAACTTGACCCAGGTGGTCTTTCGCCAACCCTTTGTGATTCAAGATGTTAGAACACGATTATTAGACTGCGAAACCTGAAATTTCTGATGTTTTTATATTTTTATTGACGCGAAATAAATTTGTGATCCTTGATGTTATTGTATTTCCTCTTGCTGCAATCGTGTTATTTCGTGATTTGAGTCACAAAAATGCATGAATAAACCACACCATGCCATTTCCAGTTTGTTTTACTTGTCGCAGCTTGTATTTTGATTTATTCGTTTAGTATTGAGTTTGCTTGCTTTCTCTGCTCTTGCTTTAGAATTTCGACTTTTCACCCTTAAATACTGTTCGCAGATCTCAGGATTGAAAAAATTTGCTGATCGATTCAACTTCGTCGCCTATGTGGAGAATAGTTACTTGAGTTGATAGTAAAGTTTATCAGTAGCTGTAATGAAAGAAAATTGTCATCGTGTTGCACTGCTTTGACCGGCCTCAGATTTGTTTCTTCCACAGCAATGTTTTTATAACTGCACGATATGCGCCTATTCCGGTTCCTTGCGAATTTTTGTTTCCAATTACAGTTGATAACCACATCTCTAATCGTCGTCGTCAATTAAGTGACAACAATTAAGACTCAATTCCTTTAAAACTAAGCTCGTTTCACAATGCTTGATTGCAAACTACTGAAGCAGCGGCTTGCCTGCGCATTTACGCACTAGGCTAAAGGAAGTTCCCAGTAGCTTTCATGCTACTAGGGATGTTATGCTTAGCGCGCCGCATGTAGCAGCCACCGCGCTGCTACACTACGAAGCTATCGTGCGTATTTGTGGAAAATATTTAGATCAATTTTGAGTTTAACCGCAGCGTGAATATAATTTGCAAATGATGTGTTACTGGTGACCTGGGCTTATATTCTTTTTTTCATCTGTCCAAGTTTAAATTTTATGCAGGCAAAAGATTTCGCAGCAGACACTTAATAATTGCCACGTAGTCGGTAGAGTCAGCTACTCCGCCACGATGCGGGAGGCTGCAGTAATTGTAGACAGTTAATTCGAGAAAAACGTTTCTACACGCTGCAAATGTATGCTTCTTTACAGTTTTAATTTCCGCTTGTAGCAAACAGTTTTGTTAGCTTTGACATTGTTGCTTCTGTGCCATGATCGTTTTGTTTCGTTCACCTATATATTAAAAAAATGAATTGCTGTTATGTTTTTTTGATTTCACTGAAACAGGGTCTTTTCCATTTATGAAATGTCCCATGCTAAATAAAACCTTGAACTGGTTTATTGCCAGTAGTATTACACTGCATTTTTAACATTTCAATTTCCGTAGATATTAATGTAAATTTTCATAAATATCAAGATCCTTTCATAAACGGAAAGCCCCCGTTGTAACGTTCGCAGAATCGCTGCGTAATTTGTTTGCGTGTTGTCCTTAAGCGACGTTCCCCTTGATTGATTGTATCGAGCCTGGAGTAATTGCCGGGCCGTGTTTTGCTTCGTTCCGCATTCCTTCGTCATCGAGTAGTTGTTCTTCAGTACGGGAGAGGGGGAAGAAAAAGTTTTTTTAGGTTTCTGAACTAACTAGGACAGCGAAGGTTGGTCCGTTAGAAAGACAAAGGGTCTTCACGTTTCTGCAGCACACGGCTGCCACAGCATAAGGCTGTTTCTATGAAAGACATAAGGTCTTTGATTCTTGCAGCGTAAGGCTGCCATTAGCACAAGGCTAATTCTGATATAGGACATAAGGTCCTCACAGCATAAGGCTGGTCTTCATAATTTTCGCTAATCACGTTTTGTTGACTCGTTTGTTGGCCAAGTTTGTGGGCTCGTCGAATTGAAGTAACGTGGATTAACGAATTTTGTGGCTGTCTGTTTTCTTGATGTGGACCTGTCAGTCAGGAAGCTACAAAAGGAGTTGTGTATGTTTTCGTACATTTTTTGCTTGTTTGATGTCAACTTAACGCAAAAAACACAGAATGATTTTGCATGAAAATTTCAAGGAACACTGTAAATGGACCAAAAAGACATAATTACATTTTGGTGGGAATCTGGGTTATTGCCTGTATCCAAGAACCATCTCACCACTTTTTGCAAACCTCCCGTCGACTACGTATTTCCATGCTTGTGCTACGTGATAGTTCACTTTATTCGTAACAATTGCCTTTATTTTGTCAGATCAGCGCGTTCGCTGACGGTGCTGGCTTGACTTCTTTACCAATTACTGTGGCATGGTAGAACTAGTTAAACGAACTCAAAGTCAGCAATTGTTAAAACCCAGAACCATTTAGGCTTTTAATTATGTTTCAGCCGGGAAAAATAAAAAATAAAAGTTTGCTGGACTTCTATTCTAAGAAATCTCGAGATGATTCCACGGAAAATGTCTCTGTATGTCGTGGCGTGAAGGCAGCCAGTTCTGTTAGTGCTGAACTTGCGTGCAGTAGTTCTAATGACAAACATGAGCTACCAGACAGTTTCACAGAAGAATTTCAGGCGTCCAACCAGCAGCCACTATCTAGCTCTGCGCTAAAATCGCCAGCAAATGACATTTCATTTTGTGTAGGAAAAACGTGCTCAAACGCAGAAAAGCTTCAAATGTTGAAGAATGTTGGACACTCGATCCGCCCTTTGATTTTCCGTTTAGCGTAACGGGTAAAAGAACGCTACGTTTCCAGTACCGCTGGCTTAATCGGTTTAAATGGTTAGCGTACTCTTAAGGTTGAAGATGGGGCATTTTGCAGGTTTTGCGCTCTGTTTGGAAATAAAGCAGGTGCTGGCGTTGGAAACCAACCTGTTGGAGCTTTGTGTGTGATGAAGTTTAACAAGTGGAAAAATGCGCTCGAACGTTTTGCAGATCACGAAAGCAGCAAGTATCATTGTGACAGCGTGTTA
>Ga0210059_1009758_pt1 | contig 14930 bp, 9 predicted proteins | sample Ectturendosymbi2_FD_188042 | JGI IMG/M metagenome (GOLD analysis project Ga0210059, IMG submission 188042) | Ecteinascidia turbinata endosymbiont from Florida, USA - Sample 2 (SPAdes) (version 2) | ecosystem: Host-associated > Tunicates > Ascidians > Unclassified | place: Key West, Florida...
GCTAAAATTCGGCAATAAACCTGGAAAAGTGTATACTGTATTTATTCGATTGTAAACCCCCGCTTACAATCAAGGACAATCGAGGGCGACTTACATTTTTTTCTTGAGCTTATCGGAAGGTTTAGATCAGAGGCTCAAAGACTCGGGCCGCATGTGGCCCGCGAGGGCATTTTGTGCGGGCCGCAATGCTTGTTGGGAATTTTCAAATAATTAAAATTTACGCTATTTGGAATATTCACCGGGATTTAAAAGTGCTCGGCTAGGGAGTGAACAAGTTCCTTTGAAACGAACGTAGAGGCGGCTAGAAATAATTTGCTTTGAACTCATATGATACCTTGCTCAGAAAATAAAATGTAAAAGCTGTTTCTAGTAAAGTTCAGGTACCGCCATTGTTGCGTCAGCGTCATAATACCAACCTACTAGAAATTCTAACCGGAACGCCGTACCGTCAATAATTTTTTTACCGGAACGGCGTTCCGACTTACTTTCACCTCTGCCTGCAGGACACGCCATTGATATGACTTGCGAGGACCTTAGGCAAGATCCATTCCAGCGACCACACCTACATTACAAAGATCCCTAATCTACACGGACCCGTAGCCAGATTGTAAGGCTTTGTGGGGCAAAATACATGTTCAGGGGAACGATTTTTGTTTTTACTACATGTTTAAAACAAATGTTTCTGGACACAACAGAATTTGGGGGGTACTGCCCCCGTGGCTACATTAGAAAAGTTTATTATATCAATGCAATTTATACCAAATCGCGACATGACTTACCTAGCAATACTATATATGCAAGGGCGTCGGAAGAATTTTTCCAGGGGGGAGGTAGCAGGTCTTTTCCCAAAATTTTTTCCAGGGGGGGGCCAAAAGTGGTGAAATTTGTTTTTTTCCTCTCGTAATTAAAAAAAACTTTTTTTGCTAATAATTTCAAAATCCAGGGGGGTCAAGGCCCCCCTGCCCCCCTTCCGACGCCCATGTATATATGCAAAATTGAAATTAATATGAGAAAAATTAATCCTGAAAGTGCCGTACCTCTATCTTCTCGTAAACAGCGTGAACGTGAATTTCATTTACTTTCATCATCTTTTATTGGTGTACGTTCGTCACTTTCTGAACCACGTCGTTATATTTTTGTCCGTTTTAGCGCCCCCTTAGGCCCAGCGCCACCTAGTTCACCTAATGGTAGCGCCGGCCCTGACAGAGATATGAAGGCTTTGTTAGCATACGCAGCTTTTATCAGTTTTGCATAGTAAAAATATCAACTTCACTGACATGATGATATCCGCTGTGTTATTTCGACTACACGAAAAGGACAGCACAATGATTTTTGATAACGTATGAGAATTTCTTGTGAAACAAAGAATTTGTCACAAAGAGAAAATAGCGATATTAGTTTTGAACAAGCTTGAGAAACTTCTTCAAAGTGTGAACCTGTTGTTGAAAAATATCCCGAGACTCTAAAATCTGGCTTGGCTGGCGAAGAAAGATGCCTATGAGAGCGGGCAGTTTGGACATGGGCGATTAGTCTCTTACGCTGAGAGCCCTGGTGAAGCAGTATGGCATAAAAACAGGTTAATTGCAGTTACACTAAGGCCATGAAATATGTTCTTTTCAAGCGTTTGTGAGGTTGAACCTAATCCCTACGGGGCGTGGATCAGGTTTATCAAAAAACCTTCAGCCCTTCACATACGATGCCGTAGTCGGTTTGACCCCAACTTCCTAATTATTGGGTGTAACAGAAATTACTGATAGTAGCTCATTAGGCAATAGACTGACTTCCAGCTACCACAGTACAGACAAGGCTTCTGCTTCACGGTAACATTAGCTAATGGCGCAGCAAATACGCGCACAATTGAGGAATTTTTAGTTAAGTGAATCACCGTCGTAATCACGCATTAGGTCCTCGCAAAAAAGTAAATCACGCAACAATCCTCGAAGTATTTGTAAATGTCATGTTCCCGAAGAGTTGATATTTCGGAAGAACGAAGATATTCCATTCAGAAGCGCATTAGCTTCCTCACGAGGTTGACGATCACCGCCATCTTTCGCCTTGCTTTGAAACAGTCAAGTACTGCAGTCGGACCAAAAATACAAGTAGGGAAAACACATACTTCGCGGGTTTGCATAGAAGGCAGTCCATAGTAATTAGAAACGCTGTATATTCTGCAAACTTTAGGGTGTGGGGGTAAAACCACACACCCCCATCCCGACCACTACGCATTGACGACTCGTGCTGATATCTTACCACTGTAAAACCTTTCTGAACAAAACCCTTTATTATTCCCTTCGTGATTAAGTTTACGAGACTTTGAAGAGAAGCTGATTACATTAAATTGTTTAATTGTTCTGTTATATCTGATACAGTACGACCGACTGGTGTTTATCACAATGCATTTCATAACTTTCGCGACTCGCGCCTGGGAATGCTTTGTGCACTTCACATCCACACAGCCCATGGTTCAGGAACACTGGAGTACAATTTATTGAAATTATATTTTTTCAAATCAAGCACACGTGCGACAGCCACACCTCGCTGGTGTGGCCAGGATCAAAGAAACATCGCACCACACAACAATTGACGAAATCGTGGACGCGACGCGAAGCACACTTAATGTATACAAAGCAAATTACTGATCAACGGCAAAGATTGTAGAGACGTTTTCACAGCACTATACAATATGCGATGTGTTTCAAAAACAAACAAAGGATATTTTGTACAAAACCCAAGTTTTGCTCGGTACGCTGCGATTTTCTTCATGGCACCAGAGAACAATTCCCAAAGAATTTGTACCGACATATTTTTGTAAAGACTGAGGTAAAACCGAATATCTATTTGAACTTATATTTTGCTCCCTAGTCTACACAGATGATTTTAATAAATATTTACATCACGTGACACGTAAAATGCAGGCAGTCAAAAACGACAGAATTGACGCATTCCTTCCAATTCGAGCGTACGCTCTATCGTGTACAGGATGGAAAAAAACCTAAGGGTTTCCAACAAACTTCTGATCTAGGATTATGGCGGTTTGATGGATCCCAGCAGTCCCGACATAGACGCGCAAATAACACTGAACATCGATATGCTGGTAAAGGTCAGGACCAACACATCGCATTACAACCAAGAGTTCTGTAGCACAGTTTTTGTTGCATTCAAAAAAATTGGGCCCTAAACAAAACAGATCACAAGGAGAGCATATGTAATTTACAAGAACACAAAATGAAAATAAAGAAAAATGTAGATTTTGATGTAAGAAGATGCCAAAGAATCGCACGAAAAAACAACAGTTTTAGGGCCACCGCCCGTCCAGAAAAGCTCCTTCACAATGAGGGGTTCACACGGCGGAACACAAAAGAACAGTCAGCGTGACAAGAAAACAAACAAGCCGTGCATCCGCCAAGGTCGTGTGGTAACATTTGTCTTCGGTGCGCGAGTTCACACTTGTATCTTTTTGTTTTCACTTTGTCTTTTTTGGACATGCTGCACCGGTGTGACCGGCTGGGATCAGAGTCGCTGTTTCAGTCATAAGCAATGACGGGCGCGACTGAAATATTTTCACGATTGCAAAAGCTCGGTCGGCAGGAAAGCCAATTTTACCCGCAAAGACGATCAATGTTCCCTCTAATGAGTGCAACTGCGCAGTACCACCAGACCCTTTGCGCAGTGAAATCTCATTCTCGCGCACTTGCAACATTCCATATTTAATGTCGTACATACAGTATATCGCACAGACCTTTTACCGCTTGAAACGCTTCAGTGGTTGTGTGTCTTAATGGTTGCGCAATCGCATGCTCACTAAAATATACTTTTGCTCAGTGTAAATTTTCTTAAAGGGAACACCGGACACGACAAAAAAATTTCATGAAGAAGCGAAATCGCAACAGCTTCAACGTCAGCATGCAACGGTCCTGCGCAGGATTCAAATCACATCGGTCTCGTAAACAGCGGTGTCGTCCGAGTAATGCGCCATGATTCGGAGAAGAGGTCGCAACTGCAGCCACCATTGCTGCTGAGGAATCCGGTGCCTGAGCAAAGAGAGCAAGGTAGGAATTTTGACAGCGTGGCTTGCACGACAGACAGATGGGTTTCCTCCGCAGATCAACAATAAGACAGAACTGGCTGCTACATGTCCGCACGCTATCACTTACTTGAAGTCAGTTTCTTCTTTCAGGCTATTGACTGGCTGGAACAGCATCTGTCTTCGCCTCATGCCGAGCAAAACAACGGAATCGGGTTCGATGCAGTTCACAGTTCCTGCGCAATTAAAACAAACCGATTCAAGTTAAACGGACGCGAAAAAGTAACTGAAGGAGAAATAACGTGCACTTTATGAAGTGACGTAACACTAAAGAAGTTCAAGTTTAGTTTTATCCCGAAGTTTTCTTCAAATTTCTTCAAATTTTGTTAAATTTGCCCAAGTTTATTTCTTGATGTCGCTCCTATTCAGTCAGTCCGCATCTTCTCTAAACCTGGTGAAAATCATAACAAAAAAAGCACTCGAGCCGATTAAATACAGAACTGCGATTTTAAAACAGCGGGGTTTTCAATTAAATAGGCACTGAAAACAAGTAACTTGACAAGCACATACAAAAGCAACTTGCTCGCCTACTGCAAGTTAATTTAAACCAGCACCAGCGTGAATCACGCGTTAATACAAATTTAACTAATTGAACTTCTTTACAAAAACTGTTAGCTCACCGTCAGTTGCATTTTTATCAATCTGTTCCATGATCCAAAACGCGGCTTTTGCCGCGCATTTCGTCGCATAGTTTCGGTCAAACGGCGAAGGCACTCCCCCCTTCAAACCGCACCGCGTTAGGTTTATGCGAGGAAAAGCACAGCAGGTGTCGTCAGTCAAGCAATCAAATGCAATTGAACAGTAAACGAGTTTTGCCACTTACGCCACACACATGCTCACGAGAGCGCCACCAAGCCAAACAGTCTGCGCCCGAGTTTGCGCCCATGCATCACCACTGCACATAGTTCGAGACTAACCACGCAAAAACATAACACTAATGCGATTTTCAAGCGTAAAAGTGTCCCCCTCACCTGTTGCATGTGACCGAGCACGTTCACGCGACAGTCAAACACGTTCTTCCCTTCTTCAGAGTAAAGTCGATGAATGAAGTCGGTGTTGTAGTTGCCGTTCGCTTTCTCGTTTCGCAAGACCAGACCACGCTGAATGCGGCCTTTCATTTTGTTCCTCAAGTGAGATATGTTCCTCTATGCAATAAAATTCACGGTATCGTCGTCAAGTTGACGTAAAAGTGTCGGCTATGATACACATATGGTGTAAGAAACAACACGAGGAGCCAAGATAACAAAAAATTACTTGTTAGAGTTATCGAAAGCAGTATTAGACTCATTTAAAACGCAAAAATTGTTCGAAACGATGCTCGGGCGTTGATCCTTACCTATCAAGGTCTTGTGGCGGCCTGGAGGTGGCGCCACATGAAAATAAATGGTCACCGCTAGACGGTGCCCATGAGTAACAAGTCACTGTGATAGTCACCACAAGCGAATTATCGTAGTTCACTTGTCCCTATATAATGATAGTGCAACCCAGTAGTAGTAGAGTGAAGTCATTGACGGAGCTCTATTGCTGCTGGTTGTTTTCCTGTTAGTTAATGCCCTGAATTGCCATCTTTCTCTTGTGCTTGTCTCAGTAGTTCAACGCGATGCAGTCAACTGCAATCGAAAGGCTTCGCCTGAGGAAGAGTTTTCGATACAGCGCCTTAGCTTCAACGCTACGTGCGAAATGTTTTCTTAAAAGTATTGCTTTGCTCGTGCCTTAAGCAAATTTAAAGTAAAACACTTGCAACATGTTGGACCTCAATGTACAAGACCAAGGCAATCAATTCGTGGTGTGGATGTTGGAGACCCCTGCAGCTGGGGCCTGAACATTTAAATCAAAACAAAAACCGTTATTTTGAAAGTTCGATTATTTTCCTGTTTTATAGTCAACTTCATCCTAAAGAGCTTTAGTATTTACACACATTGATATTGCCATCTTGACGACTTAGAAAAATTTCTTTGTTTATGATTCATAGAGCTGTACTTTTGCTGCAACAAATGAGCCAATGAGCTTCATAACACAAATAGCGCAAAACCACGTGTCCTCGCGATATGTTACCACAGGTCAAACTTCCTGTTTTGATCACTTCACCGTTCAAAACCAAAATGATGCCAGTTAAAAAGTACGACGATTTGAAGACAGACTAACTGCAGACCGTTATTTATTCGATGCAAACGTTATTAGAAACGAGGATAATTTACATAGCAAGTGTTTTTCAGGTTCTGCAAACCTGCTACGCACGCAGGCTCGCCGGAAAGTTTTACGTCACGGATCATTCGTCAAGGGCTGTTTCCTCACGTCACAAAAGCTTTTGTTGTGGCTTGCACAAGTTCATAGCGTTCAAAACAACATTCTGAAGCCCTCCCTGCACAGATTAGTTTGCACAATTGCATTAATTTTAGGAATGACGGATTAACAGAGTCCAGTAAATTATCACGCATTGTGATCGTGTGCCACAATATTGCCAAGAGAGCTCAGTTTCTGAAAGAGCTACGAAGTTCACCACCAACAGCCATCATCGATTAACACGACGCACGTCCCGGGGAAGGAAAATATTATTTTAACAATAACAAAACCTGAAAAGTAGGCTCAGGCTGACGAAATGGTTTTGCAATTTGCTGCATGTTTTCAAAAATGTCTAAGAGATTGAACTGGACTGCGCTTTTCAACAGCGTTTCAAAGCATACAAAATGCACCATTGCTTTCCGTTGCAACCCCTTCGACAATTTGAAAAAAGAATTATACGTTACCAATATTACTGTCAGTGCTTCGCAACCATCTTAGTCCCGTACACCACTTTTATTTTCAAAAAAGTCGTACTACGCGTCACAAGTAACTTCAAAGAAGGGGCCCACTTCAAAAATGTCTCGGCTAAATATCCTGCAAAAATATTCCCGTGCATCTCACGTTGAGAGAAAGATGATCTATATACAGTTACGTACAAAAAATCAGAAATCGCACTAATTTCATTTACAATCTTGGTATACCATTTCGCAGCGGCATACCCTGGTGAATGATACGGTGCACACGTTGGTGCACCGTGTACCCGGTTGAATATCACTGCGTGTACGCAACCGCTCTCACGTGCCTGGGCTAAACCGCAAAACAGCGGGATTGCAATCTATACAAAAAAGCGATAACAACCTTATTTTCAAGCTATAACGCTGTGAACAGAGCTTTCTATTCAGCCGCAGTCTGGATAAGAGCAACGGGAGTTGGCAACACAACACTAAAGACAAAGCAGAGCACTTATGCGAGCGTAAATAAGCCTATGTTGCCAAGCATGACTCTTTCAAAAACTACAGCGCTCAAGATTGTATGACTGAAAACTAACGCTTTTTTAGAATGAAAATTGTCAAAAAAGCGTATATCCAAGAACCCTAGCTACCTAGCTTGTTTCATCAGTCGTGCGAAAGCAATGTCGTGCACCAACCAAACCACTGTCTTTATGAAGGTGATAATCGTGAGGGTATTGATTAAACACAGGAAAGCATGGAAAAGTAGAGGGAAATAGTTGGTCTCGCAAGACAAATTTTTAAACAAATTGTATCGCCACTTCAGGTGCACTTTTAAGGCCGGTTTACACGAGGCATAGTGAAGCAAAGTCAGGCGAAAATCCTTGTTACTTTTTGAAAACGAGGCCTGACTAAGCTCAAGCCGCAGATTTTCACGGCGCCCAGCTACAATTTGCAGCGCTCCCGCAACGGCGCACAAGACAAGCGTACGTCTACAGTTAACCGAGTGGAAACGCGCGGTGCTTTACGCTTGAATAACGCAGTCACTTCAGGACTTTCACTGTCTTTTTCAAAGGCTGCATGAGCTTCACCTGCAAATCCCTGATGGTAAACGGCTCTTCGAAAATGTAAGCCGCATCTGCTCCGCCAGCCAACCCAGACATGGTTGCCAAGTAACCGCAATAGCCGCCCATTGTCTCGAGAACAAAGGTGCGACGTTTCGTACCGCTGGCTGACATCTTGATGCGGTCGCATGTCTGCAAGCACAAATAATGTTAAGCAATGAATGAAACTAAGAAGGTCTTCGACATGTGGAAAGGAATCATCAAAAGATACACAGCAAGTTACACCACCACTGGTCAAATCTTCAAGGAATTCAGAACACTTTTTTAAAGAACGCATCAAGGCTCTCACAAATGCAATTCCAAAAATCCATAAATCTGTGGTGGTGCAGCATAAAATCGCAGCGCCCTGACAAATGTTGAAAATAGAACCAAACATTATTAGCAAAATAAACCGAAATGATTCATTTTACACATTTTCAAACTTTTCCGAAAATCCCTAAAAAGGGTCAAAAGTTCTAATCTAGGGACAAAATCCCTGAAAGTGAGAGCATTGAAGCGCATATACACATAATGGCACACCCGAATGAAGCCTTGGCGGACGCATGCAACCCAGTTTCCCACGGGGTGAAGATGGCCATGAAGATGACAGATGCATGAAAGCATGCAAGTTTAGGATATGGGTCCAACAACAACGCCAAAAATAGTCCGCATTGGCATCTGCGACTGAACCATTCGGAGACAAGGCTGGAATCAGAAAGACACCAGCACTGACAAGCTTTAGGTGTTAGGGAGACTTTAAGTGAAATCCCTTGCTTGGCATAAACTTTCGTTCTTCTTTATTTTATTTATCTTTGCCTGGATTTCATTCGCTCGAAATCACCGACAGCGCGATTTACGAGGCCTGATCCGTACGTACAAGAAGGCAACTAGCCTCATGACAATGCCTTGCTACACAACGGAACAGCATGGACCGTTGTTTTGGAGTATTAGGACGAAGAGCGAGATACCCGACTTTCAAACTGGATATAGGGCACGAATTTAGGTGTTCGTGCGGAAGTGTATTTTCGTTTATTGGCGCTTCACGAGGAGGATCTGTTATCCCCACCCCCCTAAAATCAGACAACTAGAAAGACTTGTGCCCGAAATGAAGGTGCAGAGACAGCTTAAATATCTGTGCACTCATCAATGCTGCACGGTCGTTTTCAGGTAATACCTAAAATCCATCTCAAACCGACCGTGTTTGCAAAGGCATCATTTACCTGAGCAATGCCAGATGGAACTACTACGCGCACAACACGTTACGATGACTCATCCGCTGACAACTAAACACACAACGCTGCCATGCACCTCGCAAACAGCGTTCAGGGCAGTGTCGCATCCGATCGACATGTCGGTTCCTGGCACGTTGTTAGAAATCGTTGCTGCGAGTAACACTACCGGAATACACAGTTCCTTGTAGTCTTTCCGCGACTCTTGCAGTTCAATAGCGCCCTCGTATGCCTGCGAAGTTAAGACTGACAGGAAGCCAGGTATTTGCAAAGTCACTGGGGAGGCACAAAATCGAAAAGCATCCTTGCAAAACACAAGGGTGAAAAAACATCGATATTGAAGCAAGCAGTGCTTGCAGGACGAGATATGCATTGAGCCTGACTTGAAATCAACGTCACCGCAACGTTAACGACGCAGGTATTTGCTTTACTAACGTATCACATTTGCTTTACTTACTAACCAGTTTATGCAAAAAGTGTGCGTTGTTGTTTTTGCCGATTAAGTAAATAGAAAGCCTATGTTTAACTTTAACATCATCACCATCTCAAAACATCTGTGTACTTTCGATAAAGCCTATATCGCCGATCCCGCACTAATCTAGAACTATAACCTGGAGCACATAATTATATATTTAAAGACTAGAGAAGCCTTGTCCAAAAACCAAAATTGACCAGCTTTCACTTGCGAACCGAATACTCTACATACTGTAAGTGGTTCTCACATGAGGGCAAGGGTGCTCCAAGGGGTACACAAATTTTATAAGTTTCTTCAAAATACATGTTTTTTTCAAAATGTGCTAATCTCACAATACGAGAGCAATCCTAATAAACTTTGACCCTGATATGGAATTATTTCCATTGTTACACATACTGCGACAAAAACAAGAGGTAGAACGAAACCACCTTTAAAAAAATTTGCACCAAATGGAACCTGACTGGAGCAAGAATCAAACGAGAAGCTGTCGCAACAGCTTAGGTCGACTACGCGTCCCAGATGACATTTGAGCGTGACGATCACCAGCAGGCTGTCGCGCGCAGCACTTATGCGCCGCGCACACACTTGAAGGTCATGCCTGGCGCTGTGAACAGACAGCTGACGCATGCACATGTTCTGCTGCTGGTCATGCGGTCCGTGCCGTTGTAGCGATTAACCTCGACAATGGCGTTCAGAGCCGTCGCGCAGCCAACGCTCAAGTCGCTTCCCGGCACGTTGTTGGAAATCGTACAAGGGATACAGACAAGTGGGATGCGAAAAGCGTCGTACGAGGCGCGGTGGGATTCCAGTTCCAAAGCACCCAAGAAGGCCTGTGAAATCGGGAACGGTCGGTGGTGACACAACCAACTGTTTTCCCGCTCCTTCAAACCCCCTCGAGAAGTGCATTGGTCACTTTCGGTTCATGTTTCAGACATGCGTCTCAGCAGAACAGCGGTTGACGAGGGACGCTCAGCGACAGAAACCTGCTGACTTGGCATAACACGCACAGTCGCACACACCTGAACAACACTATTCATTCGGTCTGGAACACCATCACAGGCACACAGTAGATACCTCGAAGCCGCCCACGCAGATGATGCCGTGGATGTTTCTCTTGCGAATCTCTTCAGCAATTGCAGTCAGGCCGGCTTGAGACGGTAGCGTTCTAAACAAACGTGCATGTCCCCTAGTATTCAGACCAGACTGAAGAACAATCAAAACGCTTTTCCTGCACCTACGTTCGATTAATCCCTTCCAACCAACTTCCTTTGGGACGTAACTCATGACGTGATGCCAACTACAGGGAAGTACAGCAGAATATTCTTAGGAAGTTACGCCATCGAACGTCAATAGAACGCACCAGGTTCAAGGAAGATTCGAGAAAGTCATGTTCTCGCACGACCCGGCAAAACTCACTTTGCAATCATACGAGTTTAATTGGTCGCCACCAGGTATTTGCATTGATGCTGATGGAAGTAGCAAGGAATATGCAGGGTTCCTAGGCAATTTTGAATATAAATTTCCAAACATTTTCCAGACTTATCCGATTTAACATACCCAAGTCAAATACAGGCACTACAATAGTTAACACAATGAAAAGAAATTAACAGTCTTGAATAAAATATTGTGAAAATGCATGTCAAAAGATCAAGTCCGGAAAATTATCTTCTTTTTCACTACTGACAGACCAAAAATATTTTTTGAAACTTTTTTCCATACTTTTCCTGACTCCCTAAGAACCCTGAGCATGCTTCCGATTGCGCTGCACCACAATCCTGGTTCAAGGTTCAACAGCCAGCAACGTCGTTAAACTTTAAGCCCGTGTTGAACCTTGAAGACCAGTAGACAAGTAAGTCAGTAATACAACGTCAAACGCGTCGCAACTTCAGTTTACGACTAGCCCATCGAAATTTGAAATACCTTTTTGTTCCTAGCTTTGAACCGCCAGTGGACTCCCAGTGGACAACGCTGTTCCAGGTGAACTTTTCAATCTTCATAAAATGTTAACACGTTACAGATTTTTGGCAAACAGTCAAACGAGCTGTATCATATTTAACAAGCGGGGTTCTCTTTTGCTCCAGAGCTAGACGACTGTGTTACACGAGCAAACATGCATTTGCAACGCCCTACAACAGTCTGCAAGCAAATTAAAACGTTCCTAACCACTTTGCTAGAAATTATGAAACTAAAACAAGGTTAGTCACAAGGCAACATAAAACATACCATGCCACTAGCCAGGCCTTCGTATCCATTGTAGACTGCGTAAGTGTTGTAGCCGTGAAAGAGACAGGTGCGCACAGCTGATCTGACAGCGGCATTCATTCCAGCAGCAGGTGCGCCGACGTTCATCACAGCAACGTTAAAAGGCTTCTGCACAGTGTAATGACAAGTGAGCGACAGCCTGGCATCACTTGGATCACATACAACCGACGCGAAAAGATGCAACCAATCGAGTTGAAAATCGGGACGACCTCTCGTCAAATGCGTTTTGACTGCACAAACAAGCTCGACAAGCGGTAACCGATCGATTGTTCAATAAATAGAGGCATACGAAAGCAACAACACAAGCGATTTCGGCTGGTTTTGTAGCTATCGTAAAGATGCGGCGTGAAACGAAATCGCCCCAGGAAATCACGGAACTTCACTCACAAAAAAGGATGGGTCGAATTGCGACTTCGACATCGCTCCCAGCTTCTTGTAGATGTCCAAATTGCCTTGAAATGTTCTGAAAGAGCAATGCAAATGTAAGAAATGATAAATGATTTAAAGGAGCTAATTTCCTGAAACACCGACAACCAAGGTTCACTCAGATGTAAAACTGTCCAGTAAGATGTTTAAACTAAACTGCTATCTTACAAATCACTGATTCGATCCCATATCACCATTGCCATCGCAAGGATCGACCACAACAACGAAAATGTTTGGAATACGTCACCATACTTTCTCTATACTATGCACACCTGTTCTTTTCAATCCTACAAAAGTCACGTAAGAGGCTTTTATAACTTGAAACCTTATAGCTTCTATTCCCACCTGCCGCGCAATTCCGCCGCTTTGTCGAATTCCAAAGTGTCCATCGCTTTTTGCACTTCTTGTGTCTACAAAAACTTGGAGGATCACTGGTTGTGCACAGCCACTAAAGCGGATACTGGTTTTGTGGTTTATAGGACCAGACGCACGAGCTCTGAGAACCTTGAATGTGCGGTAACAAGACAAGCAAAACCTTCGAACAGTTACTTATCAAGGTGGGGTTGTTAAAAGCTTGTGGAATCCAACACATGTATCTGACTTACCAGCGAACCCATGGGCAACAAAAACTTCTAGTACACTACATGTTGCCTATTGAATCGACAGGGTCGCTTGAAAACAAGCAGTCAATAACAGTTAAATCATACTAAGCATGTGAATGCGACATGAGAGAACAGACCAACGAACCTTCCGTACACATTCCATCAACGGAACGCGCACAGCTTGATTTCCATCCAACGACACGACGTAGGCAGGCGTTTCAGGAGTAGCTTCGAGCAGACAAAGAACAGCTTCTGCGCCCATTCGCGTGCCCAGGATCCGATCGAACGCACTTGGCGATCCTCCGCGCTGTACGTGACCTGAAGCACGCCACTGATCATCCATTGCAGGTCGCAGACCAAGCGATCTGAACGCGTTATCGATCAACACATTCCGTGACCAGACAGAGTTGGTCAAGACTGCGCGACGAGCTGATGTAATCACCTTTTCGAGGATTTTCAAGTCATTCTTTTAAAAAACTTGTGTGCGACAGACCAGCGCATTGTCTGTGATGTTGATGTTGACTCGCTTACTTTGGAACCCTCGCTTGATCTAACGGGAGTAAGGTTGTTCGTTGTCCGCAAAACTTTTGCGATGCGTTTGAAGTCTACGGTGCCCAGTGTCAGTCACCCCACGTAGAGAACTGCTTATCGCGTATCAACGCACGCGATAAACAAGGCAACGCTGTACGCACTGAAGGTTAATGGCGCAGCTCTGGAGATAAACGATTTTGGCAACTTACCAACTTGCACTTCCAAATTCAAACTGGCGACAGTGACAAATGCTGACTTTCATAAACGAATGGTCCAGGAACTTGCAAACTATGTTCTTCATAATAAGGCTAAAACGCTATGACAGGAACAACGAATGATCGAAAAAGGAAATTCAAGAATTTGATTGTTTGCCACTTTCGTGCATTATTACAACAGAAAACCATCAATCCAGATCAAAATAACTCCATGAAAGCATGGCGCACGATTTGGATATCTGATGGGTGCGAAGTTGCGGATGCAACCAATAAAGTCAACGTGCAAGCACATTACCGCACTATTTTGGGAATTCTATGGCACCACGTTGCGTTTCTGTGTAATGTTATACAAGCTTTGGGTGATTAGTGGTTGGACTCTAACAGCGTGAAAAATCAATAGTGCCACAAAACCAATATAAAAGAGCATTGCCATTAAGGTATTGGTTTGTCCGAGAGTGAGTGTCTCAAGGACCTAGCCAATGGGAAACGACCAAGTTAGGTTAAATTTCTGGACTTCATTGTCTTGGTTGTAGGTTTCTGGTAATTTGTATAAATAACTGCGCGACTTAAAACAATGCTTTATTCGACAGCATCATACATGAGCAGGAATGAGGGGCTTGCGATTTGTATTATAGGCTGTACGTGGTCACCGGGCAGCGCTTCAGTCACAAGTCCGAGACGATATGCTGGTTATAGAGCAGGGGTCACTAACATGGTGCCCGCGGCCTTTTCTGATGATAGTATCAAACATGACCAGTGTCTTCACATAGATAATTACGATTAATTTTATTGATGATGGCATGATTAAAGATAAACCGAGAAAAATTTTTATTTCAGAAAGAGAAATGTATATCAACCTGGTAGCCCTTTGCATTAATCGGTACCCAAAAAGTAGCTCCCAGTTTCAAAAACGGTTGGTGGCCCCTGTTATAGAGCATTCTTACGACGAGCGGGAAAGAGTAACGCCGTTGCGTAATGTGAAATCGCCTAAATAGGAAACGTAGCACACCATGCAACAACAGCGATCAAATCCGTGTTATTTTCTCAAAAATAAAATTACGAGAATTGTTTATTAGATCTGGCTATTGCATTTGTGCAATGTATTGTTATTCTGACCGGATAATGACGGTTGGGAACAGTAAAATGCAATTGAATCTGTGAAGTTGTTGCGGTTTAATCAGATGATTGATTCATTAAATCAAAGCATATCATTTTGCGAGATAATTAACGTTTATAAAATCAACTTTCAATGACACCGCTGCGGCAGGTCA
>Ga0210059_1009759_pt1 | contig 14929 bp, 7 predicted proteins | sample Ectturendosymbi2_FD_188042 | JGI IMG/M metagenome (GOLD analysis project Ga0210059, IMG submission 188042) | Ecteinascidia turbinata endosymbiont from Florida, USA - Sample 2 (SPAdes) (version 2) | ecosystem: Host-associated > Tunicates > Ascidians > Unclassified | place: Key West, Florida...
TTTTGCCACAATTTCTACGTTATAGCAAGATGTTGTTGAAATAAGATGAGTCCGGATGAATAAGTAGGTGAGCTCTGACTCTTACATCCATGACTCTCTTTGCTTAATGACTTGACTTTTTGTGGTGGCTGTCCACCAGTGAGCAAATATTTTGATCGTGATTTACGAAGGCACAACGTGCATGTAGCACAACCTTGCGTGCAGGGGTTGCTTAATCAAATCAGTTCGGCCATGTTTTCCAGCTATATTTGGTGAGATACCTGGAGTGCTTATGTTTTCAAAAACAGTTCCGTGAAACCTTTGAAAAACGTAAGCTAAACATTAGCAACTTTCAAACGTCTTTCAAAATATATGTTGACGAATGTCAGCGATGTTGACCGAAAATGCTGAAGAGCTACAACCGAATAAAGGGCAGATGGACGAGAAAGTGGGGCTGTAAACTGTCAAAACACCTGTAAAACTTTAATCTTCTCGCTCTCTTAAAGCTGCAATGCAACTTTCAGCAATTATAGTCTCACGAGAAAAGACTGAGTAGCAATTGCCTTTGTAAGTTGTCCAATAGGTTAAAATCTACTATAGTGACTTTGATGAAAATACTCGTTGTAGATATGTTCTACAGTGCTGGAGTAAAACATGTAGCTTTAGAAAAATTGTGCGAACTGCATTTCCAAAAACGCAATTTTACTCTGTTTAATTTTTTCTTCGCCTTCCCACCCGTTACGAATATCTTTCTCCTCATCTCCATTTTTGGTCTTTGAATATGTACTCCACTTCTGCATTTGGGAACAAAGAAAACGCTTTCCATCAATCGAATCAGGACAACTCTTGCTGTTTCACCTATCCAGCAGATTTAAAATCATTTCGGGGGACTGCATCTCACTATTTTGTCAAATGTTCATAGAGAAAGTACCAAGAACACAGCTGCTAATCTGTGTTTGAGTGTGTAGCTTGTGCCATCTCTGGTGCCAAAGACATTCTCAGAGGTCCCAGTGGCTTTTCCTCGGTGAAGAATTTTTAAACCTAAGTCATAAGCTTAGTTGTGTTCGAAAGCGCAGAATGTTGTCCGCAAAGCGTTGAAGGGTGTCGGAATTGAGGTAATTTTTCTCCCCGGATAATACTTTGTCGATGTGTTAATGAAAAAACTTTGAAATTTAGCATAATGCATTACATGGCATTCACTTGCAAGCCTTCCTCGTGCAAGTTCAAAACCAGAAGTAATATCTTGCAGGAAGTTAAAACTATACCATCAGGGTCCTAATCTTGAAGTGATAAAGACGGTTTTCTGCTATATAAGGTCAAGTCTCAAGTGTCCAGTATTCCGGCAAGCTCTTATCCTATTCACGAGGCCTTTGACTTATTAAGTCGAAAACTGCACGAAACAAGAGAATGAATGACGAAACGTTTGCAAACACGATGACGAATTTCACAAACATTCACTTTTATTTTAGAGAACAAAAACAAAAAATGAAATTTCTTTTACACTGCACCAAACATTTGTTAGGCTGCTAGCACTACTTAAGAAAGAGCTACTGCATTATTGCTAATCGCACCCAAGGTTTCACACATGAAAGTTAAATTTTACTACGTAAGATGAAAATAAAGGTGATTCAGACACTCGATTCATGTGTGAAATGTGTATAATTGCAAATTTCATTTGAAAATGCATGATATGCTGAACTTAACCAACCTATGCCTGAACTTAACCAACCTGTGTCTTTCCTCAATGAAAATTTGTGGAGATGCAGTATATCGCCAACACCCAAACAACGCTTCTGATGGAGTCGTGCTGCCCTTGGCCGTGGTTAAATGTTGTTGGAGAGACCACACTTCACCTTGAGCCACATTCATCGATACAATCCAAGCCGTTGTAGTAATATCAAAGTTTTGCGAAAGGGAAAAAAGTTTGTTCAAGCTTCTTTCAAACTTTCAGCGAATGATTAGAAACAACAGGTGAACTTACTTTCGATCTGCAGAAGTTCTGCAAATTATTCCAACTTCAAAAAGGTCCCAAAAGTTCAGACTTAAACCACCAATTTACCCCACCTAAATGCAATTCTTTTATCAAAAAATTATAAGCTTGAAATGGGGTACCAGATGCAAATAAGGCGCTTGCGACTCGGTACCCTGGTCCCTCCGCCGCGACGGCCCTGCGTTGTTAAATGTACTGAACACGTCATGCCCTGAGTAATTCAAAAACTTCTAAACTTTTTATGTTCCTTGAATAACTTATTTTTATTTTGTTGGGTGGAGATTACCGCTCGGAAATACACATGGTGTCTGCAATAAATTTGTGAGAAGTCCTGTATACAGTGCTTCCTTTCATTTCGGTAAAGGATAATAAGTGCTTCTACCAGAAAGAACACTTTCGACTCTCTGTGGCGAAATTAGTTTCGATTCTACTGTAATTGCTGAGCATCGTTAATGGATGGTGCTTTGGGCAAGAACCTCAAGCCAGCCCTGCCTCACATTGCACTGCTGCCGCTTCATTTAACCCCAAAGTGTTCATATGTTGCATCAGAAATATTATTGTAAAGTGTGAATTCACCATGACACTTCATCTTGAAACGCGAATTGTGATGATGTGGATTGTTGGTCGAACTCTTGACAAATTGCACAATGAAGCTCAAATGGTTCAAAAAATCGGTACGTTGAAAAAAGAAAAACCGCTCGTCCTTTAAAAATACGGTTGCTTGATTAAACTTACGAAAAACTTTCGATTACTTTAATTCAAAATTATGCTTGGTGGAAATCGAAACCATTTATTCAAAAATAGGTTTGGGTGTTTACGAGTGAAAAAAACTAATTCTCCAGTAATGTTGGGTTATTTTTTTTTCAAGGTCGGAAAAAAATAGTAGAAAGCTTAAAATTGCTGAATGCAATCCTTTAACTAACCATCCTAAACAACATACTAAAAGTCCCTATGCGTCCTCCTTGAGCTTTTTCTGGTATGACGTTATGATGCCATAAGTGTCATTGATGTTGAAAATGGTGTTTCGTACATGTTCATCATATAATTTGTTTGCATGCTACGTGTAGCTTCATTGACTGATAGACAAAGTCACTTCAAATTTAGAGATCGCCTTCCTTGTTCGAAGTAATGGTTTATAGCGACACAGATATCAGTGATGACAGATTTCTTCCTTGCACTTATCCAAAATTGCAATTTTGTTATTTGCATTTATAGATTTTTTGTAAAGCGGGCGTAGCAATCACCAGCTAAAACTAAAATGGACGATAAGGTCACATACAAGACAAATTGATTTTCTCCAGACAGTTTTGAAAGGCCAGCACTTATGACTGTGATAACAATGTATGTAACAGGGCGCCAGAGCGGTTTCATCAGTAATGAATAGCACCAATTGAACTATCGGAGCTGTCACCAGATGGACGTTTCTTTGAACAGAGTTAAGGAGTTGCTATCAATGCTTCCTCTAAGGTGCGCAACTGTGCAAATGCGCAGTATACAACCAGACCATTTTCGCGGTGAAATCTCGTTCTCGCACACTTGCAACATTCCAAAACATTGGAAAATCACGAAAACAAGAGGAGCTGTTTGAATTGAATGCGTACTTTGCTCATATTTTCATAAGATTTTATACTTATTCTTATATGTAATTCGCAAAGCTTGTAATTCATTTAGAACTCCGCTAACTCATCTTTAAAATATTTATGCTCACTAAAACAAACATTTGTTCAGTGTAAAACTTTCTTAGAGGGTTCATTGGTTACTATCTCCTGCGCAATGTGGATATTTGTCAACATATGCAAACTGGTAATCTGAAAAACTCAATATTTTGCGAAGGCACAAAGGTCATCGGGAAGCATTGTTGCAAAGGCACATTCTTAATCTCATAAAAATGTACCAGCGTTTTACTCTTAAACTCCTTCATGACCATGAGCAAAACTACCTTTTTATTTTTATATGTCTCTGATGATGTGCTGTCGTAACATACGAATAACAACACTGCTGAGATATCCTTACGCTATCTAAATTTCAAGGGTTGAATGCATGAGATGTGCTTGGTGAAGCGAAACAAACAACATTATTTCATAAATTGGTTACAAGGTACCCAGTGCGGTAGCATCGTATAGCGCCGCTCGAAAGATTAATTGCAGCTACATCTCCAGCATGTTTGCTACACGTTGCGCTGACCCATAAAAAGTTCATTGTGCAAGAATAGAAGCGATGAGGTACTTTCTACGCTCGAGCTATCAAAAAGTTGCTTAAAGTTTTTGAAAGAGGTAACTGGAGCATATACTGTACATCAGGGTTCACCAACCTTTTGGAAACTGCGAGCTACTTCTTGCGTACCAATCAATGCAAAGAGCTACTAGTTTGATACGCACTTATGAAACAAAAGTTTTGCTCAATATGCCTTCAGTTATTTTAGTATTGATATATACTGTACGTTAATGTGAAGACATTGACCATGCAAATGTTATGTTTAGAACAGACCCGCGGGCGACCTACACAATCCTTGCGGGCGACCTGGTGCCCGCGGGCACCACGTTGGTGACCCCTGCTGTACTTGTTCGTTGTAATGGAATTTGGCGGCACTTTTAAGTTTTAAACAATTTTTTCTATTGTCAAAATAAGTTGTATGTCCTGCAAAACGTCTTCAGCGCAGTGTTTCCAACCAGAAAGAAATGATAGCAAAACGTTAACATGATACAGAATTAAGCTTGCAGTAGTTATAATTTCAACGACAGCGAAGTGCTTCACAAAAAACGGAATATCGGTAAATTGCTGTCGATTCGCGTTGAGTCAACGTTCTGCGTGAATTGAAAAAAAATTCATTTTTCTGTAAGAACTTTACATTTGGATTTCAATGATTTAGCTTCGGTTAGGTAATATTTTAGGCTTAACATTTCATGATTAATTCCAGATTGCAACTGAGAAAATTATGTTGATTTATTTGGGTTTACTTCTAGTTCAACTCCCTTTTCAGTTCAAGAAACTTATGATGTCGGGGGTGTTTGAGGGAGTTGCTGGTAAAGAAAGCTACCGCTAAGCCAAGATCACCAACTAGAACTACGTTTGTTATGGCCTCAACCAGAGGCAAAATCTTTTGACTGCTATTCACTAGAGCTAAGCTACATTTGTTTTATTTCTAGAGGGGCTAAGTATCAAAAATTTAAAGCAGCATGGACAATAGGTAGAATTAATGTCACCCACAATCCCATAAGAAAATCACTGGCAGGGAATAAACAACGATAGCCTTTAATTGGCTTTTGTAAGACAGCAAAATATCATCACTTTACAAAATGTGTGATGATTGTGAATGTTATCCTTTATTTTATCATTCTTGTACTCCATAACCGATAATTTATGTGACAGCGGTTATGCCTGAACAAGACTCATCAACTGTTCATTGAAAGTTACACAACTTACTTTCAATTACAGTTTCAAGTAGCCTACTGCAAAAAAACACTTAGCGTGGCCTTGCCCAACACCTGGAATGGCCTACAGTAGATGATAGATTATGTCGCACAAATCACGACTTGCTTGCGACAAAAACTTCAACCAACAGTGGCTGATCAGGCAGGCCGGGTCATGTCGGCCTAAACAGTACAGCAGTTTAGTAGCCTACCCCACTGTGCCCACTGAAGACTAGATTGATCTTTCATAAATCCAGTGTTTCAGCTATCCACAAACTATTAGCAATTGTTCTGTGGTCGTTCTGCATCCTTTTGTTTACCTCAGTACAAAACACTTAAATAGTGTCTACGAGTACATCACATCACCGCGCTTTCCCGAACCCTCGGCAGTGAGTCTGATGCGTCAATATAGAAGCAGGTTCTGCTTGAATGCAGACCACACCAGACGCATCAGAAAAGGACGTGAAGCCACGCAGTCAGACGCATGCGCCCAAAAAACGCAGAGGACGCATCCCGTGTGCATATAGCTTAACTGTAGCCCTAACCTAACGCTAACCTTAAAGCTAACCCTAAAGATAACCCTAACGCCAACCCTAATGCTAACCCCAACGCTAACCCTAACACTAACCCTAAAGCTAACCCTAACGCTAACGCTAACCCTAACGCTAACCCTAACGCTAACCCTAACGTTAACCCTAAGCTTAAAACCTAAACATGAACTTTGGAAAGTTTTGAAAAAAGTAAAAAAAAAGAAAAGGGAAGTCGCCAAGGTGAGAGTCGAACTGAAAAGCAATGACACACCAGACGTGAAGCACAACTGCTGCGCAGGCCAAATACATGACAAACTGACCTTTTCATTCGAATTGCGTTAGCCTATGCCACGAGACCGAATGTTCGACTAGCGGCACAATAGATCCAGCCGATCTGTTGCCACCAGAATCTCGGCAGCGAAATAGACACTGCCTAAATTGATATCAAAACATACGAAGCATTGACAAAGGCCAGGGGTCTCTTAGTCTTACCTATATGGCCAGAAGGCCAAATGTAAATTCAACCCACAAAACCATTTCATTCGGCCTGGTAAGACATTTTGTCAATTATATATGTAATTATCAGTGATGGAGTCTCGAGACGCGTCGCGAGACCCGTTTTTTGGAGTCTCGGTCTCGTCTCGAAGGTCTCAGGTCTCGTCTCGGTCTCGAAGGATTTCGGTCTCGGTCTCGAGCTCTTCGTCTCGAGACTTGTTTTTTTTTTAATGGTATTTTTTATGATGTTTTGCAAGGAATTCTTTAAAAAACGGTTTAAAAAAATGATTGTTCAAAATTTAGCCATTCAAAGAGGTCAGTGGCTAAGCTTTCTTTCTTTGTTGTTATATTTGCAGATAGAGAAAACAATTTGCCCTCTACCCCGTTTGAAATGTATACTGAATTCAATAAAAAATGTGCATGTACTGTTGCAGACCCCCGGGGCTTGGGCCTGAACATATTAATGAGAAAAACTGTTCTTTTCAAAGTTCGATTGTTTTCCTGTTTTGTCGTCGACTTAATTCTAAGAAGGTTTCTATTCACACATATTGGAATTGTCATCTTGACGAATAAGAAATATTTCTTGCATCCTGCTTTATTGTTCTCATTATGAGTCGTAAAGCTATACTTTTGGTGCAGCGAATAAGCCAATGAACTTCATAACGTCAATAGCGCAAGGCCAAGCGGCCTCGCGAAATATTACAACCGGTCAGAAGTTTCTGCTTTGATCACTTCACAGTTGAGAATCAAATTGATACCAGAACAAAAAGTACGGCGATTCGAAGGCAGACTATCTGCAGAGAGTCCCTTATTCGAAACGTGCGTTATTGGAAGAGAGCATGATTAACGCAGCAAGTGTTTTTAAGGTTCTGCTAAGCTGCGATGCAGGCATGGCTTGCTGGAAAGTTTTACGTCACAAAATCATTCGTTAAGCGCAATGTCTTCATGTCACAAAGCTTACGCTGTGGTTCGCACAAGTTCATAGCGTTCAAAACAACATCTCAAAGTCCGCGATGCACAGATCGGTTTGCATAATTGCATCACTTTTAGGAATAAAACTTTGACAAACTCCAATAAATTCATCCATATTGTGACATTGCGTCACAATAGTACCAATGAAACCGCAGCGCATAATCTCTGCAACGACAGGTTGGGAGTACTGTGCTAAGGACTATCTTTGAACTGTTTTTCCAGGAGTTTTGTTATGCAACCCATAGGCTTATTCAAAAGAGGTGGGAGAGTGCCAAAAAGTTTCTTTTTTGAGAAGCCAAATAAAACCATGTCTTTTTTTCGAAGTGCTTTTCAAAACACTCTGTTAAAACACGCTGGTGAAGATTTTTTTTGCTGCGTAATGCGTAATGCAGACTTTTTAAGTTAAAAATGCCTCGGAACTCTCCTAAGAAAAAGTTTTGCTCATAAGAGTTTGATACAGAGAGCAGATAATGCGTCATGGCGGATCAGTTACTTTGACGTAGCCTACTACTATAGGCTTTACGCCATTCTGCGTTTTCTAACCGACATGCGGTGTTGCGAAAACTCTTAAGTTTTCGCAGCAAAAACGGAAATTTGGAACAGTTGTGAATATCAGTTTAACGTAAAAATATGGAAATTATGAAAAACTTGAAAATATAAAAAGTTGACAATAAAAAATAGCAAATCTAGGAATTATACATAGAGCCATAAAATCAGCGGGAAGGCGCTACATCATTTCACTGCTAGTCAACTACACCGGTAATCCCGAATGTCGCTGATTCTGCTACAGCATGCTGCATCCCAACAATGCCTGTCGAAAACATCTGACATTTTCTTTTTATCAGAGAAAGAAAAAATATTCAATACGAAAGCAATGGTTACCTGCAAAAGATCTGCCGCAGTTGAAAAAAAACTGACAAGCTACGAGCACCTTGCTCCGAGCAAGACAAAAAAGCAAACCCAAATTGCTTCAGTGCTTCATTAGCCCTGTGCACTTTGTTGTTGCCATGGAAAACACATCGAATCCACGATGCCAACTGATTCACAAGTAATGACAAAAAATAAAACTTTCCCGCTGAACCACAACCTAGCATGTGCCGGCTATGCTAGCTATTTAGCCATACATACATGCATATGTAAAGAAGGCAGACAAAATAGGAAAAATAATGACGGGAAAATTGGCTAACAAGAAGAGAAAGCAAGATCCATAATCGAGAATTAAGAACAAGACGCCTTTCAGTTTGTGAGTATTTCATTGTGATGTTCAAGATGCTTTATTATTCCTTTTTGTTACAATAAGCATGATACATGATTTTCTCTCATTTTATATTGTTGTAAGCAAATGTGAGGAGTGGAAAGTGGAAGCGGTTTTATGGTCGCCCTCGGGCGACAGTTAACATAGCTACGCCACTGCAGTAGGGCATGCGGTGGGATATTACCTCGCTGGTTCAAGGTGCAAACCTAATTTGTGCCAAAAAAGTCTATTACTCTAATAGGCCTAAATATTTTTTTCTTTGCGGCAACAAAAGAATCACGAGCAAAATCTTTAAAATTTGTTTTGGAGGGATTGAGCAAGTTTGGATGGATGAAAAATTAGTTACAATTTTGCTTTTTGAAATTCAAAGTAGTTCTTTCGTTTTTTTTAATCTCTAAATTTATCACCTATTAATTCAAAATATTTGGAGAATTCTTAATCAAATACTTGTCGTGTGAGGAGATAAGTAATTAGGAAAGGTGTAAGTAACGTCACAAAAAATGGCAAAGCTTTGTTAGCCACAATACACGAAATATGTTGCGAAGAAATTTGAGTGTCAGTGCAGATGCCCAGTATTAAAATAAAAAGAATGTGTAAAAGAGGTGTAAGTGGTAGATAGTAAAAATTTTAAAAGTTTGTCACTTCATTGGCAAATGATATAAACGACGAAACACCTTGGCAAAAAATTGAATGATGGAAAACAACTATTCCTGTGGAGTTACCACTTTACTGTGCAGTTTTGACTATTGCTGCGGGGGATGTCCTACACTCGCCCACATCGACTGTTCTTGTTTTAAAATAAAGAGTAATGATTCGTCTCTTCTCCACTTTCTCAAATAACATAGGCCTACTTCAATACTAGGTAGGAGACCAGAACATGGGAGCTTCATCAGGGCATCACCTCCTGTCCTTGCGCAGAAAGGTAGGTATTGTTTTGTAACGAACAAAGCGATTAAAATTTTTCTGAGTCAAAACAAATGTTTTGAAGCATGCCAACGGCAAACACCTCGAATATTCAACTGGTTCGCCGACATTTTTCAAGTGAAAAATGCGTAGACCCTCTAAACGTTGCCAACATTTTCAATGTTCATGCATTTCTTCAAGGAGATTGTAAATAAGGCCACAGGTTTGAGTTTGCATATTCCTAAGAGGAAAGTGAAAATGAACGTTTGCAGTATTTGGCCGTTTGCACAAATTTCGGATGATTTTTATTATCTTGGTTTTGGCAATGTGGCAGATGTTTGTTGCGGCATTATTCAAGGAGTTAGCTTTAATTACCATCAGAGAAATGTGAGGTCTCGAGTCTCGGCCTTTATGACAAAGTCTCGGTCTCGTCTTGAAATTTGAGCCAGGTCTCGGTCTCGGAGGTTATGGTCTCGACTACATCACTGGTAATTATGATATATCAACAAATAACTTGTTAATTTAGAATGTAACATATCCCAGAACAATGACATATAATCGACGTGCAATCATCGCTGGTGAATGAGTAGCCTAAAGCGTCTTGCCAAATGTCACTTTTCCCACCAGCATAAGGCTTTTCTGATATTTTTCCATCCCTTAGCAGCTTAAGCACAGAGTTGTGTTCTGCCATATACACTACGTGAGACTACTAGTTAGGCTACTGCATAATGCAATGTTACGCTTGCACAGTACAGTGCACTAGTAGCCTACCTGAACTTTTCAGCACTTCCTGAAAGTATAAGCAGCGTAAACATGTCTTAAAAAGCGCAATTCCAATGAAACTAATGCAGGAATCTTGTGTATATATGTAGGGCGTAAAAACGTTTATTGGAAAATCACAAATATAACACAACAGCCAATCCAAAATGCATGGGATTGTTAAGAGTAGTTCGAAAACAGCACAGTTTAATCTGTCACTACACTGCCATATCACACAGCCATGAAAATAACCTGTGCGTAAATCACTCATGCATTGCAACTGCGTAGTGTACTTTTCTGTCATAGCGTGGAACACTCTGGAAGACTTGCAAAACTATAGTAATCATTATAGCAGGTAATACGTAATTAGCAATCACAGGCACAGCTCAGTCTCATAAACCATTCTTCATCAGCAAATTACAAAATCCAAATCCAGTCCGGGTCCGGTTCTTGTTAAGAAACCCTGAATCCGGATCCTGCCGGATGCAGCCGGAGTCCGGGTCCAAAAAATCCAAAATCCAGTCCATGCACACCTCTGGCGCTTGACTGTATTTTATTTTTGCATTGGCAACACAATTGGCATCCTCACAGCAGAAATGAGCACGGATCAGGACTGGATCGGACCGGATCAGGACTGAAGACAATTTTGGCCGGATCAGGACCGGATCGGACTGCAATTTTTTTGAAAATTGGCGGATCAGGACTGGATCGGACTGAGAAATTTTTGTTGAGTTAATGTGAATATTCTGAAGATATCAAACATTTTAGCTGTGATCCGATTTCACAGGTTTGCTAAATGGCAGTTTATATTTTACCATCAAATGCAAAACTCTGCTGGGACTATTTTGCAATTCGAACTGCATCCACCTTTGTTCACATATAACGTTGAGTTCTATTCTAGTAGCAACGTGAACATAGTTGAGTGGTTAGTGTCTGTACCTGCTCTTCCTTGGTTCTGCTCTCACCATTTCCTTGGGCTTAGCTTGTAGAGGTTACACCTTTGATAGGAGGGCTTTTAATGTACTTTTCAAAAAGTTTAGGGTTTAGGGTTTTCATTTAGGGTGTATGTTTAAGTTTCGGCTTATGGTTTATCTTTAGGGTTTAGGTTTACGGATTAGGTTTCGGGTTTAGGTTTTAGGTTCAACTTTTAGGTTTAGGATTTGGGTTTTTGTGTTTTGGGTTTGGGTTTTGGGTTTTGGGTTTAGTAGGTTTGGGGTTTAGGTTTTTGATTTGGGTTTGGTTTTAGGTTTAGGATTTTAGGTCATGTAACAAGGATCTTACGCTAGTCCAAGTGTATTGATCTTGTCACTTGATCAATCCAAGCAATGGAATTCTCTTAACGGCAAAATAACTCCAGAAGTGCTTTTCCTTCTGATGCCAAATGGACACTTCTTTGTTAAATTTTGTAAATACCAAAACGCTGTGTCTATTTTGCCTCATGAGGCAAAAGCACTGTTGGAACTATTTTGCCTTCAACCAATCGTATTTGGCTAAAGGCAAAATAGCTCCAGTAGTTCGTTTGCCTCATGAGGCAAAATAAAAATACATGATTTTACCTTGGCGGATAAGGACTGGATTGGACTGGTGATTTTCAAAAATTTTGGGGATCAGGACTGCATCGGATTCAATTTTATCGGATCAGGACTGGACTCGACTGAAAAATTTCACAGTCCGCTCATCTCTGCCTCACAGACAACTTGCTACATATGCTTTATCATGTCTTTGCATCAGTGGTGTGTCCAAGTCATTTTTGTTGAGCCAGAGTCACAAGCTCTTCGAGTCAGAGTCGAGTCAGAGTCATCTAAAATTTTTTCGAGTCGAGTAAGAGTCATGACTTAATCGAGTCAGAGTCAAGTCATAAGAACTGTCGAGTCATTTCGAGTCATTGGTTTGCAAACTCGAGTCAACGTCGAGTCACGCGAAATTTCACGTTTTTTCTACAACACTTTTTTTGCTATTAAATGGCACCCAACATGCCATAAAATGGCGCCCGATGAGTTAGAAACTGGTGCCCAGCATGCTATGAAATGGCGCCCGATAAGTTAGAAAATGGTGCCCAATGTTGTTTCAACAAGTTTGATTGCAGATTATTTATATCTAAGTTTTCTCGGTTTGCATTTTATTTGTCTCTTTCACTCTCAGTTATTTCAAAAAGTCTAGCCCATGTGGCACGAACAATCAGAAATAAAATGAGCACGACATGGGAACTTCATTGTTGCTTGGTGCCACAGTGTGAAACTTTGCACACTTGCTGCTCGGCTCTTCCAATCACAAAGTGGTGCTTTGACCAGGATGTGAAGGTGGTGACTCGAGTCACGCTATCACTGGTGTTAGCTTGGCATTAGCTTAGGGTTAGCTTAGGATCAGCTTAGCTTTAGCTCAGTGTTAGGTTAGCGTTAGGGTCAGAGCCGTAGCAGCCGCACTCCATACCCCCCAATTGGGGGGCAAGCTGGCACAGGGGGCCCAAAATTCAGTCCTGTCACCACTTAGCCACCCAGAGAAAGCTTCGATACCCCAAATTGAAATATGAAGCACTAGAAATCAGTGAAGTTAGGGGGCCCTTTTAAAGAAAAGTGCTTATGCATTTGGGCCCCTTTGAAAGCAAGGTATTTACACATTACAACTGCTGTTGGGGTCCCTTTGAAAGCAAAGTAGCCTACGCATACATTACAGTTGCTGTTGGGCCTTTTTGAAACCAACGTACAGTACTTTACACATTACAGTTGCAAAGGGGGACCCGAGGCAAGTGCCTCGCTTGCCTTCCCTTACAAACACCACTGTATATAACCTTGACAATGATCTTATATGAAAATATGAAACCGATTGAACACGTTCTGTTTCATCCGATATGCGTACTCTCTCACCTGATGTGCGCATGTAAACACTGTACTGCAAAGTTATCTTTATATTATTGAACACATTGAAGTTACTGATGAGTTTATCACTTCAAAAAACACGAATGTCACGCGATTTTTCATAATTAAATCTAGACACCGAGGTCGACTAAAAAAAAGATCTGGGTGGAAAAAAACGCAGTGGGAGCCTTGGTCACATGCGCAAAACGCCTACTACTGTAACTTTTTGTTGCCGTGTTATTGTTGCGCAATAAAGACCAAGAGTACAACAATCCATTAGCAAGTTTCGGAACCTACCTCTGTAGACAAAGGATCGGACATGAGCGAACTGCGCAGTTGCGCTAAGTGTTTCCGGGCCCTCGCGGTCACGACTTTGCCCTGATGGGCCTCGCGTTCATTTATGCGGCCCTGCCTACATGCTTAGTTGTATACGTCCAGAAGTTTGACTTCCACTTGATCAACGTGTTTTGTGTGGTGATTGTTGTGAAAAATGTACTATGTCTAGCCCAGGTAATCCTCTCTTATTTTGTACTGCAATAGCAGCAAGATGCCTTTGGTGCTTACGACCAAAGTTACACATTTGCGCAGCCTGCTGTTCAGACAGCCAGATGGAGTTAATTGTGTAGTTAGAAGAGTCTATTTTGGGGCTTGTCCCAAAACAGAGTAGTGCAGTTAGCGGATTATGGATGTTGACCGTTGCGTCCACGTAGGTCGTAGGCCTTAGTCTATATTTGTTAACATTTATAGGGGATTTGAGATACAAAATGTTTTTAATCCAAGCAGGTGCCATGCAACAGGAGATGAACAGTCCACACATCAACAAGGTTTTATGCATGAGTATTTCGGCCAGTTAAAAGCCCAATGCGCACATTTTATAAGCATATTTCACTTAAGCTCATGGTAAAGCTTATCAATATGCGCTAATGAAAGAAAACGTTTATGGCGGCGAACATGCTTTGACCGGCCTCATGTTTACTCCTTCGGTAATAATGTTTTGATAACTGAACGACAGGATTGATTCTCACTTCCTGCAAATTTTTTTACATCTGTATTTCATTGCGACATCTCTAAATAATTGCCGTCAATTAAATGACAATGATTTACAACCCAATTTCTTTTGTTAAGCTCGTTCAAAAATTTTTAGTTGGAAACTACGAGCCTATTGTGGGTATTTGCGGGAAAATATTTATAATGTTGTTTGCACAATCTGCAAATGCCATAACATGAATGTTGTGAATTAAAAATAAAATTTCAGAATGTCTAGCCCCTTGCACAAAGATGAAGGCCCCCAACGGAAGACTTTCTCGTGACGGATCTGCCCAGGTTCGCAGACATGGCGGGGCATTCGGGGGCAGTTGTCCCCAAATTTTGTTGTGCTCAGAAAAAATTGTTTTAAACATATGATGAAAATAAAAATATTTCCCCCCTCAAAATATATTTTGCCCCCCCAAACCTTAAAACCTGGATACGGGCCTGGTTCTGTCAAAATTGTGTCCGCAATTAGGATATTTTGTTTTGAAGGCCATTCGGCCCCGAGATGGCATAACTTTTTTCATAAATCACCATTAGGGGGGCCCTTGTATGCATTTTGGGGGGGGCCAGAGTTGGGCTGACACGGCACTGGTTAGGGTTAGGGCTACGGTTAGGGTTTAGTTTTACCTTTTGTGTTTACTATGTCTCTACCAAGCCTATTGCATTCTCGTCGTGCGTTACTGTCACAACACTCACAAGTGGTCAAATAAGGTGTCAAAGATCCACAGACGGTTCTGTCGCCACTACCT
>Ga0210059_1009760_pt1 | contig 14927 bp, 9 predicted proteins | sample Ectturendosymbi2_FD_188042 | JGI IMG/M metagenome (GOLD analysis project Ga0210059, IMG submission 188042) | Ecteinascidia turbinata endosymbiont from Florida, USA - Sample 2 (SPAdes) (version 2) | ecosystem: Host-associated > Tunicates > Ascidians > Unclassified | place: Key West, Florida...
GGACAAAAGCTAACGAACTACAAAGACCTTGCTTTAAACAAGACACGAAAGCAAACCAAAGGTGGCTCAAGGCCATGTGAGCACTGTGCACTTTGTGGTTGCTATGGAAAAAATAACAAATCCATGGTACCAAATGTTTCACAATTGCTGACTAAAACCAAAACTTTCAAGCTAAACCAAAGCTTGACTTGAGTAGATTTTGGCATTTACATCGCGACTTGTGTGATATGTCATGAACAGTATGTTGGTCCAACTAGCAACAAATTTTCCCAAAGATGGTCAGCGCATCGCAGTAATTGGAACAAATAAGATTGTGAAACTGACAGTGACAAGCACCAGATGGCCTTGTCGCAGCACTATTCAGAAAACCATGGCACTATAAACAAGCCACATCTGCACAAAGCATACACCGTTACAAAAACTTTTGTCGAACAACCAAGTTGTCACTCTCTGGATATCTGTGAAAATAAATAGTATCACCTAATTGACGCGCAAATCAACATTCAGAACATGATCCTCCCCCATGTGAGATAATTATTACGATGCTTTGTGTTGTTTGACTCAATCCGATGTTGTCTTCCGCTTTGTGCACTAGCTTTTCTCTCAACACAGCTTGCTTACTCCCACCGCAGCGTTTAAAGCGAACTCGTGGCAGGTTTAAATGCGTACCCCAGAGATTTACTGCCCGCACATGGCTTAGTATTTTTCTCTACCGTTGTTAGTCATTTCACCAAGAGTTAGTTTTTAGTTGGAGAAATTTTTCAGCCATTAGCATCAGCTAGTTAGATGTTTCAGTCATTTATTTATTTGAGTAAAAGTCTTTTTAATTTTTGAGTAAACACTTATTTCATGAGTCAGTTTTTTTTGTCACCACTAGTATTCTTGACTTCAGTCAGTTTGTTAAGATGTTACGATTTATGAGCTTGTATTACAAAATTTTGATTGTAGTCTTGAGTTTATTTTTTCTCTGCTGTTACTTCAGCCTTTCAACTTTTCACCTGTAAGCTTTGCTTGCAATTTCCAGGACTGAGGATGCGTAATTTTACATGAAATCGATTTCCTATTAAAAATTTGCTGATCGATTCCTTGCTTATACCCATCATGGAAAGTACATACTTGCTATTCTGAGGGGAGTTTTATGAAACTAGTAAAATATACTAACTTCCAGAAAGGCCTGGTATCCAGCCTATGTTTTTAGAAAATCCATGGTATTTAATTTGTTAAGGGTATGAAATGCTTTTGTACACTGCTGGCTTGTTTTGGAAAGCTTTGGCATACAAACCTAATTTAGCTGCACTTCGATTTCTTTATTGTAGATTTAAAGTGTTGCTCAATGTTACAGGTTTTTATATGAGAAAAGTAGGATAAGCATGGTGAGGATTTAACATTTCTTGAATCTTTTGTTTTTACAGTAACTAAATATTAAAATATGTATGGTTTTTGACTTAATAAGAATCAATGGTTGTTGATGCATGTGGATATTGAAGGTGTTTCCTATAGCATTATTAAAGACTGATGTTTTCAGTTGTTGTTTGATATTGATTCTTTTGTAATGTTGGGCTTACAAATATTTCTTTTAATTTAGTGCTCACAGATCACTACCCATGAGGTTGCTGCTTGTGTCCAGCAAATGTAAATCTGCTGCTGTTCTGGAAAAATCAGTGAATTCAAATGTGATTGCTGTTCTCTACAACTGTGACACTGTGACATATGATTCACTTCTTGCTTTGATATGCTGTTCTCTTGACACAGGGCAACAGGTTATTGCTTTGATTATTGTTTCATGAAGTAGTATGACATTTACTTGCTAATTACTATTGCTGAATGCTGCTTACGTAGAACAAACAAAATAATCTAATCTGTTGATGATATAAAAGGCAGTTTTTGATTTTAGCTGTTTCTCAGCTTTGTTTTTTAACTATCGACTTTGTTGAAACTACAGTTGTGTTTTCCCAACAACACATGTCATAGCTGCAAAGAATGCCATGCTATGTAGACCTTGTACAATCAGCTCAAATTTAATTATGCAAGTCTCACTGCCACCACAATTTTCTCTGTTATTTGGAATTCTAAGTGTGTCGTATGTATGGTAGGTAACCTTGCAATTACTAATGTATTATGGCCGAACATTTCAACAATAACATTTTTTCTATTTTGTGTAACAATATGCAAGTTTAAAAGAGTTTGGGAGTGCAAAGTTACAAGTAAACTGCTTTATCGTACATTTAAAATTTTACATCATGTTCAGCCCTTTGATTGTGATAGAAAATTACAATTAATATATATGACTTATGAAGAATTGTTTATATTCAAAACCATAAGATTGTGTAGGTTCTATTTTCTAATGTGACTATGTAATTCTTAATGTAGAACGCTGGTTGTGAGACACTGTACATATATATATATATATGTATGTACATGCAGGGCTGGTGCAAGCCATTTCAGCACCCCATCATAGTTTGTTGATGTTATTCTGTTCAATCTGTTTTATAAACCGTGGCATGACCTTTTTGCAAAAATAACATTCTCTTTGCATGTCTTTTGCCAGTGCATCCTAAGCAAGGTCAAATACAGCACCCTTTCACTTAAAGCAGAAAGGTAGATGTCGATTACAGCACCCTTTCACTTAAAGTAGAAAGGTAGATAAGTACTTTTACAGAAGCTAATTTATGACATTAATACCGATTTCATGTGGATACCAAGTTCATAAAAATATTATTCACACAAGTAGGCTAACACCTGTTGCAACATTCATGTAAAAAAAATCCAGCAAAGACCTTAAAACATTACCTTCCTGGTCTTTTTTGGCAAACAGACAGACAATGTCCTTCGTAAAAGGAAGTTTCTGACTCAATTGACGCATGGTTCACCAATCTCCCTCGCAACATGGTTGTATGACTCCATCAGTTTCAGCTGAAAAATGCTCCTTTCCTAAGTGACTACTGACATGGGAGGGTTAGCAGAATTTGGAAGTCTGCTGAAATGTTTAGGAAACATTTTATCATACTGTCTGTGAAGAAAATGCAGAATTTCTAAAGGGTCTCTTTGAAAAAACTATATACAGAGTTCTTCTGTATCAATATCTTAGCCATGTTTAATGTTTATTACAAGGTTTTGCCGTGATGAAGAAAGAACTTGGGTTGGTTTGCTGAACTGGACATATTCTGAATGTCAGAGAAAGCCAAAGGCAAAGCTATGCTCCTGCAGCTGCTAGAAGCATTTCTCATTAGATGAGAAAGTTATGACAATGTAGTGTATTAAAAGTTAACCTTGAAGATTTCGTCAGGATCCTGTATGGCAGTAGTTCAACCTGTGGTCAATTAACCCCATTACTATGGACTTCGTGTCTGGGGAAAAAATACATCATCATCTTAGGTCCATTGATGTGCTTCACAGGCAGTGTCCCCTCTAAGAAAATTTCACACTGCGCAAAATTTCTTTTAGTGCGCATGCAATTGCACAACCATGTAGACACACAACTACTAAAGTGTTCCAAGCATTTAAAGGGCTATTTGGGGTGTTGCAAGCCCGCAAGAATATGAGATTTCACTGCACAGCTGGTTTAGTGGCACTGCATACTTGCACACCTAAGAGGGAACACAGTTTACAGGTCCTGAAAACCAAAATCCAATAAAGAAAATCCATTATTTTTTATCTGCCCATTGGGACCATAATCAACTTAATTGCACCACAACTGTATTCTGACATGTTCATGTTACAAGTCAACTGACCTTTTTTATTTGATTTTGGTGACATCAACGGGTGACAGGTCAAAGCCTAAAATTCTCTTCTTGCTGGTCCTCATGCTAAGAAATGGCCAAATCTAATTACCAATAATTAAAAAAGCAGTGAAGGGGTCTGCAGCAATGAAAAGTTTGAGAACCACTGCTCTATGGTGTCATCTTCTGCGTTAGGGTTTCCTTTTTTTCTGTTTGTGGCTATTATGAATGTCATTTAGAATATAAAGTCCAACCAGATTGCAGCACCCCGCCTGCCTCCCTGCCATGCTGCAACTTTTGCGATGATTCAACTGCAGAAGCATCAGATACTCACAGTTGCAGGCTCATTGTATGTCTGGTGTCGCAAAAATCAATGAAGTTCCACATGCTGAGCAAACCGCTGATGTTCACAAACACCCCAGCTGGATTCTGTTTGGTTAAATAAATTAAGGCAGTGCATTCTATAATCGAAACTTGGCTAGTTAAGTAAGCTAACAACATCAATGCTAGCTTTCAGTACCGTTTCCTGACCTGACTTCATTGGATGGCTGAAAGATGATTTAGTGAAGGTACTGACATAAGCCTATACTCCGGCAAAAGGGGCACAGTCAGGAAAAATGGAGAAATGAAAGAACAGAGATGGCAACCTTACAATTTGGCAGTGAAATTGACAATTTGGCAGTTTGGCCTGAAATAATGCCTTGCTGACCTTGAGAGAACGCCATTGATATATTTGTAAGCACTCTAGACAAAATGCATTCTAGCACCCCCCCCCTTAAACAAAGATCCTTATTCTATATACCATCACGTTGTAGGCTGCATCATGTAAAAAGTACATTTGTTTCACATGAGAAAAGTTTATTAGATGAATAAAATTTATACTAAATTGTGACATAGATTATGTATAGTATATATGACATTGATAAGAATAATCCTTCTGCACCAAAACTGAAATAGTGTAGTACTTTTCATAAACTATGTGAACGTGTGTTCTATTCATTTTCATCATGTTCATTCACTTTTACTTGGTGTATGTTTCTCACTTCCTGAACCATACAATTGTATTTTAGTCCTGTTTGGCATCGCCTTTGGCTCAGCGCCCTAGGCAGCCACCTAGCTTGCCTAATGGTAGCAATGGCACTGTGTACATGCGTGGAAGTATTCATGCTATGTATGTATATATTAAAATATAAGTTAGTATAACAATGTATATCTTGCCCAAGAAAGCTGTTTCAAGTCACTTTATGCCCATGTATTCATCTCCCAAGCCTTCAGTTGAGTTGCTTCATATGTTACTTGTCAGTTAAAGGCTTACATGAGCTGGGCCATGAAATTTTTTAACTATTAGTTCTTGTATGAAGGCAAAATTACTACATGTTGACTTACTGCCATTGACTTATCCAGGTGAAGCAAAAAAATTGTTGATCTATGAATAGTTTTCACAGTGTTTTTTGAATGATGTACTTGCATAAACTTCATAATAAGCTATGAGTATGGCTTTGTATTTAAGTCAAGCTTATGAATGATTGCAAGTTCTCCAAGAGGCAGCTTTATGCACAAACAGCTTGTTGTACAATTGGTAATGTTGGACCAAGTTGCTCTATTATACACGCCAGGTTGAACTGGGTTTTAACTTTAAACTTGGTAGACCTTAGACATTGGACAGGGTTGGGTCAGGTTTTGACAAAGTAGTCCATGCAGGCTCTACTGTAAGCATTATAAGTAAGGTGCTATGGGACCATGTGCAAGTTTTTGGCTTTTTTCATGCAATTTACATTTGTCTTATTTTTATGTGTACAGAAATTATTGTTAGTGCAGCGGTTCCCAGTGGGGTTGTACAGCAAGTTCGTGGATGTACTTTTTTCAAAATAACCAAGACTTATGAAAGCTTGCAAGTACTCTTGATCAAAACAACATTATACAGCCTATTTCAGCTAACGTTGCTAATTTAATAATTCAAAATAGTGAATGCATGCATTGCTATTTCTGCTTCATACTGCAGTTACCATGCTGAAAATGGCCAGTGATTAGATTGTAAGTACATTGAGATGTTTAAATGTTTATGGCGCAATTATGGTGAGGATGTTGTTTGGTGCTGTGGAATTGGAAAGTTTCTAGTGTTCAAAAATGCAAAATTGCCAGAAATTGAGTACAAAAGCCCTGCTTATTCTAGTGACCTTTGCAACAACATAATTGTGTGAATCTGAATTTTCCTCTCTACTTCATTTGATAAACAAGTATCGGAACCATATAAATGCCTCAAATGAATTGTCAAGGAATTTGGTGGTGTCATTCAGATTTGATGACAATTCTGAATAACACCACCAAATTCCTTGATCTTGGACCAGCCACCAGCAATGACAACACCGCTAAAATAGAAACACAGATACAACAACGGTTGCTACAACTGAACAAGGAAAAATTAATCTCAAAAACAGAGTACAAAGCAATCTGACCTACTGGCTCCCAGCGACCGCGCATGTACGGCCTTCAAACAACACATCCCAAAATCGATTACCAATCCTTCTACTCCACACATCCGTCAGAGCCTTCCCCGCCCTGGTAAGGACACCAGTCCACTGACAATTTCACGAATCTGCCATCGGTCAACATCTTCTTGACAATGCCCAATGTACCTTACATTACAATAAGGACAAATTCTCTGTCCTCGCTCGAGCTCACACTTCATTTCATCTCTCTGCCCTGGAAGCGACTTTCATCAAATCTCTGAATCCTCTTCTCTGCAAACAAAAAGAATTTGTTTTACTCCTTGAAGATCTTCTAAACCTCTTGAACTTTCCATTGGTTGACCATTCCAACATTTCGACAAGGTCCAAATTACATCTTCAACCAATAACAACTCGCCTTTTCTTATCTTCTAAACCCTTTCTTATTGGCCACTGCTTTAACCAATGAGATCTCTTCTTTTCTGCATATAAACCAGCTCGGTAGTATCTCCACTTCATTCTGATGATATCCCTTGAAGAGTGTCAGACGAAAAGCTTTGGGATGAATCTCCTACTTCATGCCATCTTCAAGTTCTGTACCACCAATTGTCTTTTCAAATATTCATTTAGCTAAATTTAGTTTGCTAAGATCAAAGTAAACCATTCAATCTGCGGCCCTCAATAATATGTCATTCAATGTGTGGCCCTCAATGTGTCATTCAATGTACAGCCTGGTCAAGATAGTGGTAAGCTATTTGGGTTGGACATAGGTGGGCTAGTGTTAGAATAGACAAGTCCTTTATCATTGTAGTTTCAACTGCAATGAAACTGGAAAGATTATTTACTCAGAAGCAAACTTGTTCTGCTGCTGGAACCAATACAAGAGCAATATTATTTAGTTTACCTTATTATATAAAGTCATGTTTAATAAAATGTCTTTTCTCATACCTGGCATGAACTATAATGTTCACAAGATAAAAAGTCTATCTTTGTAAATGTTTTATTGACAGGCTTCTTCTGTTGCCTGCATGGTGACTTGCAAACCAAGTGGTATGATCTTAGGACATTTCAATGATAGCATGGGTATTCTTAACAACAGCACCCCCTTATCTCCAAAGTATGGAGCAGGTATGTTGAAATAGTGCTATATTGTAAGCACCATTGGCCTTTGTAAAGCCAACCCTGTTTGCTGCCTGGTGTGTACTGGCATTGATGAATAAAATTAAAGGTAGATCAGATATTTCCATGTTAGATGTATAGTGAAATGAATTCATGCATCTACAGTTGCTGCAACATGCTTTGTTTTCCATGTGTGGTGAAGAAATCGGTAAACAATGTCTTTGGAATGTCTTTGAACTCTGTATGAAATCTAGTTATTTGCACTAAATTGACTTTTATAAATTGCTTTAATTTGTTAGTCGTAGTTTGTGGCCACCACAAGAGATAGGGTAAAATTATCAATTTTTATAAAATTGCCAATTTTGTTTTTTTTGCAATAACTTTTGAACCAGAAATGCTAGAAAGCCAGTCAAAGGCTCAAAAAACTTGGATTTTAGCCTAGTTTTCCAATGAAAACCTGAGCAAAATACTTCGGTCTAAGAGTTGGGCCCAGGTTCAGGTAACGAGTCAAAATGGCCAAAAAACACCCCACTTACGACGTCACCCACAAAAAACTTGAAACCTAAAAACTTTTTTCACTGCAAACTAGAAGGGTCGCCAAGTCTTTTGAGGGTTTGAACAGCTCTCTAGCACAATCAACTGGCAAGTTGCAACGACTTGGTCAATAAGGGCAAATTATACATTTTTTAAAGCGAAACCCAGTCAGCTCCAATGGTGTTGATAAGCTTTCAGTTGATGAACGCTTTTTCAATCCTTGGCACATCATGTCTTTGAACATGAATTGAAATTATGTACCAACAATATATGTGTCATCTCAATTATTCCTGAGTTATGTGTTTACCTGCAAAATTTTCTTTGGAGGAAAAGTCAAAAGGTTTTTGTGCCTTGAGGTGCTGTCATTAGAAGAAAAGTGAAGACCTGTAAAGTTGTTATGGACATATTTGTGCAGACAATATTATTGTGTTTATTGTAAGGTCAATCAAGATGGATATACTAGTTGTGTGAATTCGAAATCGGTTGGTATCAGTAAAAGCGTGACATGATGCTAAAACAACATAATCACGAATCTGCAATTTTTAATGAACTCTGTTTTTCAATATGCTGTTTTTACATTACAATGCATAAATCTTTTGTACAGGAAAGTTCTTCAAGATTTTATTTGAGCGATTTGTTGATACAAGGCAGCCCCATTGTCGACTTGACTTGATTGCTCTTGGCTGCCAACAAGATGGGTTCACTCAACACTTGCAAAAGTTTTTAGGTAAAACTGTTTGTGTGAAATATGCAGGACCAGCAGTATTCTTTCATGAATGAGATAGATTGAAAATTTCCTGTATTCTCAAGAAAAAATTTGTGTGGATGTCTGTAAACACTACAGGAACAACTGTAGTCTGTAGCCATTAATGGTGATATATAACTAGTTTATGGGACAAAAACAATTTTAAACTACAAGCTCCCTAATTTGGATGTCATGAGATATGAATTTGTTATGTAGAGGGGGGGGGGATTTTCCACCAGAACTGGCTCATAACCTTTGCAATTTCAGCTGCATTTATTTACCACAGTGCACATTCGAATGGAAATAGGTATTTTTTGTGTCACAGTAAGCAAAGTCAGCGGAAAAACAATACTGCTGTACAAAAGGCCTAAATAGGTGTCCTATTTTTCAATGAACTGGAATATTCGTTGCAGTAGATTGAGTTCTGTATGCAGTACCATACTTGTGTTAAGTAATAATACTATTGAAAAGTATGCCTTTCTAGAAAGAGATCATGTACACGCATAATTATTGTGCATATGCTTTCCCAAAGCTTTTTCACAAGATTGTCATGCCCAAAGTGGTTGCTTTATGTTGCAGATGGTTGATGTCTTTCTATATAGTGTCATGTGCGTATTGCTGCATTGAGCAAACTCATTAGCTTAGACTAGATATTTTTAACGTTTTATTTGGTTGGATATATGGAGATTGCTGTCTGTTGAAGTGTTGTGCCATGCTTTTGCTTGAAACTTGAACTGCACTTCTTAGTTTGAGTTTTGTTTCTAGCTTTCCAAAATCAGTACCTAAGTAGATGGTGGTGAGGTTGCCTTCATAATGTCTGTCTAACCATCTTTACAGCGTCACTTTTTAAAACGATTTGTTGTATTGTTTCTACAAAGGACCTGTAGTTATGTATGAACAAGGTTATTTGTGTAAATGTTGTTGTAATGTCATGTAATTGTAGAAAATGGACAATTAAAAGCTCTAGGTCTGCTGTAACTCTTCAAGGAATCAGTCGAATGGGCTCTGCTTTCATCTTTTTGCGATGAATCAAGTTTGCACATATCTGTATTCAAGTAGTTACTTGTTGAAATTGGAGTGCAGGAAGGACCCGTGTTCACAGAAATGCTGCACATCTGAAAGCAGAATATTTGCAGACATCGATCTAAAAACTTGCTTTGTAAAATTGTTGAATTGTGGGTGGTACATGCAAAATGCAATTGCTGAAGAGTTCAGCAATAAAAAAATAACCGAAGTTCATCTGAGTAAATAAGTAAACCAGGGTGTTTTTAAGGAAAATGTTAGGTACCCAGTATGGACCTGTAGGGACCGGATTTCTCTGATTCTAGGGACCCGATTTCTCTGATTCTAGGGACCCGATTTTCTCGGATTCTAGGGGCCGGATGATAATTTTCTCTGAATCTAGGGACCCTTTTTTCAATTCTAGACCCAAATCCGGTCCCTAAAACGCTTTAAAAAAAACTGAAGTAAACGAAATTTGTTTTTGATATTAGTTTTAAATATTTTTGCATCTGTCTGTGGTCATTGGCAGGGAAAATTTGCATAATTCCAGTTTGCAATGTTTAGCAAGCTGCACTGACATAAATTTTTGCTTAAGGGATTCCTGTTTATCTGTCGAAAGAACGGTTTGCCTCCGACGTGTTTGTTGAGGTTTCTGATAAGAAGAGCACAGTGGGTGAGATGTACTTCCAAGCAGACAAGCTACGTAATTTAAGGAGTGGTTCATATCAAACACTTGACTTATTCGAGAAGATTCGTATGGTGGGCAAAGGTACATGGAACTGGTTTATTTGCTTATGGTAAAGCAGCCAATGATGCACATATTTCAATGTCATTATCGTTTCCCTGCACCTTTGTTCCGCTTTTAGTAAAGTGGCCTGCGATGCACACATATTGTAATGTCAATGCCGTTCGCTATGTAGACAGTTGCACGCATTGCAGTCTTCAATTTTCGTACGGTCTTTGTAAGGTCTGTCAGACTTATAGCCAACCCAACTGATACTTGAAGACCATAAAACATGCCCGTTGCTGCCTGTCCAGCTCGACCCTTCTAATACCACCTCGTATAAGCTCAAGCTCCATCAATTTGCAGAATGTGTATGAATTTGATAAGCTTAAATAAGCGCTGATCTCATTCTTGTTTGAAAAATATGTTCATGACACTCCGCCCAGCGGTAGAGTCCGGTGATAAGTCAGATACATATGATACATTCGATGTGCTTTTACTGTGTTTATACTGAGTCATGCCTGTGCCAAAACATGGGCTAGTAATATTTGTTATATAAGGTCCGGATTGCAAGTGACTAAATCTTAGCACAAAATGGCTTCCGATCTGCGTTCAATCTTGCTGGTTTTGTTAATTGCAGCACATCGATTTTGTAAAGTGTAGTAAGGCCAATTTTGTTCTCATTCAAACGAATGAACCGCATTTTAGCAAATTAAGGTTTTCATTATGTTTTCTTTGTCACGGGTGGTTTGCCGCACCTACGTCACGGGCCACGCTGGGTAGATGATAAGATGGATGCCGATTTTGCGCATTTGACCTAAGGTAACCTTGCGCGATGAAAACGCTGCACTGCTCAGTCATTCGAGAAATTAAGCCTTGAAATTGTCCCTTTTTGTAATTTTTTTATTTTTAGCCCATTTGGAGTGCTGCAGTGCAAGTCCTGCTGTGCTAATTAGTCCAAGCTAGCAGAACACACGCCGGGTCTTGATCCTGCTGCCATAGGCTACAGTAGCCTAGTGACTTCAAGTAGTGCAAAGTCAGCATACTTTGTGTGCAATTGTCTAAGGCTGTCAGCACAGTTGTAGCAATACTGTATTAGGGGTATGATGTAATTCAAGTGAAGGCCTCATCATTCAACAAAGGCTGATCTGCAACTTTTTATTTGCCTTATATTTACTGTATCGTAAACGTCGCATTGTTAGAGCACAGCTTGGTCTACTGATTGGAAGAGGCACTGCCAGTGTTGTCACTCTGTTATGAAGAAAAACCCCATAATTTACCTTGAAATAAGCCCAGAAAATAAAAACCAAACTTGAAATGTACGCTGGCGATATTTGCACATAAAAATTAAGGTAATATGCATTATTTGCATCAAACTTTTAACAAGTTTAAGTCTATTTTTAAACATACTGACAATATACAAGTAAGCTAGCAGCAAAACAAATGTGTGAAGTAACACAAAAAGTTAGATCTTTTCTGAAAAACCTTTAATGTTTTCTTTTACTTTCACTTAAATGCACAAATGAAACATGTTACATGATACATTCAAGGTCTTACAGTGTTCTTTTCACCCTAATCATAGCATTCATTGCAAAATTTGACTACTTATTTAACATCCAAAATTGTATATTCATACCTATCACAATGCGCCTGTAGAACAACGAACAGATTCTCTACCACAGCATCTTCATTCATAACAAAAAAAGCATTCCAAAATCATGCACAAGCAGCCCTTGACACATCAGCGATAGATCAGAGTGCTGACCTATGCCTAGTCAGTGCTTAATATGTAGAACATTAGATTTCAAACAATTTGGTTATTAAGCCTAGCCCTACTCAACTGTACTGGCTACTGACTCTGCGCATTACGCATGTGAAACTACTGCATTCTTGAATGGAAAATACAGTAATACAACATAGCCTACATTTCTAAAATTTGACCAGATTTAAAAAAAAAACAGATTTTCAAGAAAAAACCCAGAACCCCAGATAAAACAGAAAAACCTCAGGTCTAGTGAAAAAAACAGCAGTGGCAACACTGGGCACTGCAAAGGCGTTCAGGCCAATCTACATTGAGAAGTTACCAGGAGTAGCCGCGCACGATTCTTTGTTTGTTTCATTGCGCCCAGGAGTTGCGGTGCACGAGCGCAGAATTACCCGACGCAATAAAACAAACAAAGGATTACGCCTGGCACGTCCTCAGTGTAGCTTGGCCTTCACTTGTGATTATGTAATAAACGTATCAGTCGTTTTTTCACGAAGCACAGACCGACGCATTGTTGAATATGTGTATGCCGTCACCTTGCGCATCCACCAGGCGTATGCCATCCGAAACCAATCTGCCGTGTAAAGGCACCTTTTGGAATGAGCGCGAAAGTACCTTTATCGTGCTTTAAGTCTTTGGTGTGACACGACCAGGTATCGACCCGGTTTACTAGTGTGAAAGCCACGTGCTCCATATTAAGGTGTGCTAATTGTGCTTGATGCGCATTGCAAACTTACTTTTGTTAGTTTTTCTTTGTTGAAAATGATTTTTGCAAACTCGAAATGCCAAAGTTTTGTTGATGCTGACCTTGATGTGTTTAAACCAGTTTTCAGCTTTTCCTTCACAGGCTGTTTTAATCCAGGATAAGTTTAACTTCACAAAACCTTGCTAGAACGTTTTGTTTTTTATTGTGGCAGGTGCATTCGGAACAGCAGTTTTGTACAAGAAAAAGGACGATCATTCGTTAGTAGTCCTGAAGGAAATTAACATGACAGAACTGAACAACCAGGAGAGATTGATGGCAATGAATGAGGTACTGCGCGACGTTGCTTTTTATCTTAGAAGGCAACGTAAAACAAACGCGAACATGAACATTCTGTGGAGTGTTGCGTGGCACCTTGGGTTCTTATTTTGCAGGCACGTGTACTTGCAATGCTGAACCACCCCAACATTATATGTTATTACGACACATTCGAAGAGAATGGAGTGTTGATGATCGAAATGGAGTACGCTGATGATGGCACTTTGGCGCAGTTCCTTAGTAAAAGTGTAAGTTTGGGACATGGTTAATATTGCTTTTTTATTTTTCGCATTATCATAAGCAACATTCGCTCAAGTGTATGTTTCACATAGAAGACATGGTCTTAATATTTGCAATAACCAGAGAAGAGACATCTTGCAAATATTTAGAAAGAGCTCTTGATAAGTGGCAGGCGCTATATATAATACAATAACTTTTTTCGAACCAGCCCAGTGAAAATCTTTGTGTGAAAGTGATTTGATGGTGTTCAAGTTACATGGCTGTCTCTTGCACTTACGCATTTCAGATTCGATTGAAGTGTAAGAGTATTGCGAAACGTGTCTGCAAAACACTTTTATTTTGGAACTGCTTACCCACTGTTTCTAAGTGTAAGCCCAGGTCACTGCCAGCAGTGTGTAGCAAATGCGGCGCTAATTTTCAGGTAAGGAATCTTTCGGTAGATGCATTTCTTGAGCTCAAAGACGACCATAGTGTGTTCGTGAAAATTTAGAACATTCGTGTGCGTTACGTCACGCTGTATGCTGTTAAACCTAAATTTGGGTTGATTGCTGCCAATTTCAGCCGCAGAAATAGGTGAAATACGCAGATTAATTGGGTTGTAATTTACTTTCATTCAATTTGCGCAGTATGCTTGCAAGTCCTAGCTCAAGCGCTACTGTCACCTGGTTTTACTAGATTGCTTCACGTCGTGATCACGGGTGATTACACGCTTCGAAGCGCCGAATTAGTATCTGCGCGACGCCGCATTACGTCGAAACAGCTACCGCATTTTTGTAAATTCGGCCCTTCATTGGTATATAAAACTGTTATTTCACGTTCAGAAAAGAAGTCAAACGCCCCGGCAATAAGCTGTTTTGTTCTTTTTTTAAATAAAGTGAGCACTGAACACCATTTCGTATGTGTGTCACTCCAGGCCAGTACAATAAACTTTTCTCTGTAAAACGTTAGCCTTTATCACAGGAAACTGCGCTTGAGGAAAAGGCGATTCTAACCATGTTCGCACAAATTGTCAGCGGCCTCTCCTACATGCACGGACAGAAAGTCCTTCACAGAGACTTAAAGACGGCCAATATTTTCATGACGAAAGAGGGCTTGTTGAAAATCGGAGATTTTGGCGTTTCCAAAATTATGACGTCAAGGAACAATGCAGCCAACACTGTGCTTGGTGCGTCACGATGCTTATTCCTTATCTGGTGTTTAAAGCCTACTCTGACTTGCTGTAGGCAATGCTTGTTTTTCAAATATATTCAGTCGGCTGTTTTCAAGCCGTTTTTTTTCAGCTTGGTAGTAATATTTATTTGGTTGATTAAGCGCACAAAATTGTTCGGTTTTCTCTTTAAACTTGACTTGTTTCCAAACTTTCTACTGCAGAGTTTAGGGACTACTGGGTCGCAGGTTGATTCTGTTTTGTTGGCAGTTTATTCTTGACCATGACGTTAGTCTTTTTAGTTGAAGTTCTTGAGTACAAAGATCTTCTTCTTTCGTTTGAGCGAGTTCTTCTTTTATCCACTGCTAGCCCTCCTAGATATCGGAGCAGGTGTTGAGCAGCCATTCAGTTGTCTCATCGTCCAGAACCGTCAGGCCGTGTAGTCCGTGGGGGGGGGGTCGATG
>Ga0210059_1009761_pt1 | contig 14927 bp, 10 predicted proteins | sample Ectturendosymbi2_FD_188042 | JGI IMG/M metagenome (GOLD analysis project Ga0210059, IMG submission 188042) | Ecteinascidia turbinata endosymbiont from Florida, USA - Sample 2 (SPAdes) (version 2) | ecosystem: Host-associated > Tunicates > Ascidians > Unclassified | place: Key West, Florida...
CGCCCCCCCGGCTTGAAAAATTCAGGGCAAACTCTGTTTTCAGAGCAAGCACAAATTGCTAAAAAATCATGAAAGATGAAACATATTTCAATACAGTGAAAAATTTCAGGGCAAACTCTGTTTTTCAAGGTAAGCGCAAGTTGCTCAAAAATCCTGAATGTAGCCTACAAAGTATGTTCAATACAGTGAAAATTTTCAGGGCAAACTCTGTTTTCAGGGAGAGCGCAAGTTGTTCAAAATTCTGAAACATAAAAAATATATATTCAATACAGTGAATTCAGGGCAAACTCTGTTTTTCAGGGCAAGCGCAAATTGCTCAAAAATCCTAAATGCAAAACGTATATTCAGTACAGCGAAAATGTTCAGGGCAAATTCTGTTTTTTAGCCAGGGGAGGCAAGGGAAGGAGTGCCTCCCCTACCATAATAATGAAATGTGCAAAACGAATTAGGGATCCAAATTAACAAATTGAATAATCATTTGTTCTTTCATGTTGAAAAGGTGCAATTATTGCATGATTCTAATCATTTTCTTAGTCAATACATCTCAATTTGCGTATTTCTTCTTCATGCCATGGGAAATTCACGAAGGGAGGCATCCACTGCTTGTGCCTCCTCTTCTCACTGGGTGACTTTCGCACTGAGCAGTTTGTCACAACTGTGTTGGTGAGCGCTTGCCGTGCAATTTCCTTTGTATCAGCTCGGTAACCTTAATGTCAGCTACAGTGTAATGTTTCTGTACACTTTTAATAATGTACCCCTACTAAATGCTCTCACATTCCATAGACTGGCACTTACTTGACGTTGTGCACAATATACTGAATATGCAGCGTTATGTCACATCAGCAGCTGGTCAGACATGCAGCTTCAGTGATGAGGCGGCGAAGGGAGGCAGACAATATTTCACTGTTACGACATAGTTAGGCAATTCTACCGTGCTGATATGGCATCACTGGCGCGACCGACAAGTCGCGTTGGGGAAACTTGCTTTGAAAATGTGTGGACTTCAGCAGGATTTTGTGACATGAAATATCTACCAAGAAGTCTCAAGAGACATGCAAGGTCAACAAAATCACACTCAAAACCAAATTGCTTTAAACGCTTTTGGAAGCGCAGTGATAGACTTTAGATTTGAACGAACAGTGGATCAACGTCGAGTAAAACATCAACGTCGAGTAAAACGCACCAAAATAGTTGTAACTGTTAGGTTCACGATTCGCGTATTTCTTACTTTTTCAGACTGGTAAGGATCGAACACAACTAAACTGCCGCGTGAATAGATGTGAAGTTTAAAAACCAGAACCGTCGCCAGAAAATCTTGAATAGGGGTTTAAATTTGCTCAAGGGGACTTGACATTCTGAAAATTTCATAAAATCTTTACTGATTTACAGTGTTTCATATTTGAATTTGGAAGGGCTGAGCTCACCAATGCCCACCGTAGCGACTGGACTGGTTTAAATTTCGCTTATGCTGTCATTATTGAAATACGTATAAAGAAATAAAAAGCTACAATCATCGAATCAAGTCAGGCTGAACATAACACAGTGAACAGTTAAAAAGGTTTTGTCCTGCCTTCTTCATAAAAAAATTATCTTAATTTATTTGCCTAAGTTTGTCACTTTTAATGTACCGAATGCTTCGAGTGGACAACCTCTCCTGGAACATTGTGGCCCTTTCATTTATTTATTCTTTTGAATCTTCAAAAGGACCTTTCGCCTGATCAGTTAGTGACCATCAAGCTAAGAAATAAGGCTTCGTGTGGTTGCATAAACTAAGAACCACTAATCTAAGGCATCAGACCCAAACGCGCTTTTGTCATTTCTTTGGTGTTTCTTTGCCTCGTTGGGGAAGAGTTCTGCGGTTGCTAGTTGGCAAAGTGATTTTGCTTGCTATTCAATATCATCAAGATCTTCTTTGATTTGCTTAGCATGGGAGCAGTACAAACTCGCGTAAGTACTCAATAGCAATCTGATTTCTGAATGACACACTGAAGAAAATTCAAATGGAAAAAATCACATCTAAAAATACCAATCGAGCTTTACGCGATACAAACGCTGACAAAACTACTGTATTGCTCAGTCACCTAAGAAACAACTATGCTTTTATTGTAGGATACTGCTGCTAGCACTGCACATAGCTCTTATCTGTAGTACAACCTTTCTTTGACCAGGTGCAGTGACGTAACTAGAGGTTTGAGCCAGGGGAAAATTAGCTGAAGGGATCCCACTGGTTAGCACTCAGAAAATAGTTGATAAACAGGGGCGGAGACAGACATTTTCATTTGGGGGGACCGCTGGAGGGACCAGTTTTGCAACAAGGGGAGCTGTCAATGGTCTGTGTAGGACTCCAATGCAGTGGCATGATGTCACGCGGAAATTTTGGGGGGGTCACTGGGGGGGCCAGGCAAAATTTTGGGGGGGCAGTGCCCCCCCCTGGCACCCCCCTAGCTCCGCCCCTGTTGATAAACAATAGCAAATCCGGTATTGAACGGCTAACAAAAACTCGAAATCACCGGAAAACACTCCAAAAAACGTAAAAAAAACAACAGTATACTGAAATCAAAAGAATAATAAATACCAAAACACAAGCTACAGTAGATATAGGGGCCCGGTTTTTACATTTGTCTTGGCAAAGGGGTGGGGCTATTCGCACGCCTCCCACCCGTCGGTGATGCCACTGATCAGGTGCATTTCAAACATGAACAGCCACAAGTTCTTTTGATAGAGTCAAACGTAACAATCGGTACGATTCAGCAAACGCAGGTCGCAGCCAGCGTGCTTTGAGTATATCGACACAATAGTTGGCATGCGGCTTGACCAACCGTCATATTGATATTCATGGACACTCGTTGGAACTCTCTGGCGTTATCACCACGAAAGTTGAATAAAACTAAATTTTGTGAATAATAAATAAAACACAAATTTTTGACGAACTTTAATCTAAATGATCGTATACCGGCAATTGACTCTATGTGTACCACAGTTTGTTGGAGGCGCCCTTGGATCTTGAGGCTATTGTGACGTCGTGTCACAATATGGATGAATTTATTGGAGTTTGTTAAAGTTATATTCCTAAAAGTGTTGCAATTATGCAGACTCATCTGTGCATCGCGCACTTGTTGTTTTGTTGCTTTGAATGCGTGCGAACCACAGCGAAAGCTTCGTGACAGGAAGACATTGCACTTGATGAATAATCTCGTGACGTAAGACTTCCGGCAAGTCGTGCCTGCATCGCAGCTTTGCAGAATCTTAAAAAAACTTGCTGCGTTAATCATTCTTTCTTCCAATAACGCACGTTTCGAATAAGGGACTCTCTGCAGATTGTCTGCCTTCGAATCGCCGTACTTTTTACTCTGGCATCAATTTGATTCTAAACTGTGAAGTGATAAAAACAGAAAGTTCTGATTGGTGGAAATATTTTGCAGGGCCGCTTGGCCTTGCACCTTGGATGTTATGGAGTTCATTGGTTATTTCGATGCAGCAAAAGTACAGCTTTACGACTTCTAATGAGAACAATAAAAGCACGATGCAAGAAATATTTCTTAGTTGTCAAGATGACAATTCCAATATGTGTCAGTAGAAAGTTTCTTAGAATGAAGCCGACGACAAAACAGGAAAACACTCGAAACTTTAAAAAGGACAGCTTCATCCCCTAATATGTTCACCCCTGGCCCCGGGGGTCTGCAACAAGGCCCTAGGGCCTAGGCTTAAGCCTATACAGCCTATAGGTAAATCCGGCCCTGTGGTAACGTGTCAATGTCAGCACCGCGCCTGAACTGTTCCTTGCACACACTCATCAACGCTGAGCACGAGGCTGGACAGACCGCAAGTACTGTTTGCAAGTCTTTCAAGTAAGACAAACAAACAAACCGACCACGCTCTGTGGTTGCCATGGGGAACACAATAAAGCAATGGTTCCAGCTGTTTTGCATATCCTAGCAAAAAATGAAACTTTCCCGCTGAATTTTGACCCACTTTTGTAACCTTGCGATTTTCATATTTATATTTTTACCATTCCGCTTTATCCATTTATTTGACCCCTTCTCACATTTATTTCTTTATTTACCGATTTTTGTGTTTTTTTCCAACGTTAGCATTTAAACGCTTTTCCTACTGTACGTTTGTCAACCTATGGACCTCATGACAGCCTTTCAACTTACGCATTCCACTACCGCTGAGTGTTGAGTCACTGCGACGTTGCTTGTCGCTGTGAGTTCACAGCTGTGATTTTTTTGCTCTGTAATTAGCGTCAGATAGCTTTTCAGTTTTAGTGAAAGCAGTGTTCGGACAGCCGCCTGTTTTTAGTTTGCACATGCCGCAGCTCATGTTTTGGTTTATTCATTTTATTCTTGGGTTTGCTTGTTTTCTCCGCTCTTACTTTAGTTTTTTAGCGTTTCGCCCGTCAGCATTGCTTGCAGATTTATGGACTGAGGATGCGTAGTTTTGCGTGAAATCGATTTTCTTCTTAAAAAATTTGCTGATAGGTTCAACTGCATCGCATTTGTGGAGACTAGTTATCTGAACATGATGGAAGGCATTTGGATCAAAACTAATTTTTTTTATTTTTAAGTGAAATTAAAACATTGCCAACAGCTCTTCACTAAGCTCTGGTTTACCTTAGAATGGCAAAGATCGCTTGGAAACGAATCATAGTCTTTTGTCAAACACTTCGACCAGGTTCGTAAACGCTTCGTCACCGGATTCAATTAGGGAAAAATGCTATGATATTTTAACAAACGAAAATATTACCCGCGAACTTGATGCCAAGTGACTATGTATTGTTCAGTTTTTGATGAAGAGTCGGACATGATTTCAAACTTTTACTCAATGATTGAACTCAGCAGACGAGCAACTCGGGCCAAGTTTTGATCGAGTCAGTACGAGTCAAATTGTTCAGACGAGCAGAACAACCAGTGCTGTTGCTGAGAAGTTTCAGTTGGTCGAGTAACAAAAATGCTACTATCGTCCAGGAGAATTTTGAACTTCTTAAAAACTAAATTAAGTTTTCAGGAAAACATCAAATGTCAACCAGCTATTCAAAATGCACTTGGATATGCTTTCCGGGATGTACCATAATTTGCTTTACTTGCTTGTTCTTTCAGTCAGAAGATTCGCATTTTGAACACAGCGCTTGAGAAGATGGAGATGAAGAAAACCACCGCCCGTTTCATGCAAAAAACATATAAACAGGTATGAAGCAGCTGTAAAATCAAAAATTGATTCTGATTTCAATGTTTTGTGATTCTTAAAGTTATGAAAAATAGCCTATCTTATACGAAAAAAAGAAATGCTGTTGAAAAGTTTTGCAACTCTACATATCTGACCTAAAGGTAGATTTTAAAATTGTTTATACTGCAAGTCTAATTTGTTTTAACTTGGGGTAAATTCAAAGATCTACTCGTGATCATGAAATAACGATCGCAAATACACAGAAAACATCATCAACATAAAGACATTGTATGTGAGGGAGCATCCAATCTTATTCACATTGCGTACTGACCAGTTCATAAAAACGTCTGCCATCAAAGGTGCAATAGATGAAGCCATTGAAACTCCATCTTGCTGTGTGTAATATTTCTTTTTAGCTGCAGAACAGCATTTTCGCAAATAAAGTTGAACATCTTTTTACATACTTCGTGGTTATGCAAATGATATTTTCTGCGTTTCACCTCCACGATATTATTGATAAGTTTTTCTCTAGTTTGCTGTAAAAAAGTTCATTCAAGTATTAGTTTTTCAAAAGAACTAGAAAAGAAGACCGGCAATTGGTGGAAGTTTGGATGTTCTATTGACAAAAATTACAGAGTGGAACAAAGCCAACTCTCTAGTGACTGCGAAACTGTATATCAAAAAAGCACTCACACACGATTGTGCAAGAAATAGAAAAAAACGTGTCTCCAAGAAAAAGTGCCATTTGAACTCTATTACATCACTCCTATCAAATTTGCAGATGTTATGAATTGGTCCACAGGGAATTTCAAATTACCCCCCTATGTACCGCAGAAGCGGATGTATCGGCTTTTCGTCGCGATTTTTGCGATAACTCGCGAACCACTGAAGCAAAGTCCATAAGTAAGATATTGTAAGAAATGTTTGCTGGCGGCGCATTTTTGAGATCTTGATGGAGTCACGTATGATCATGTCATTTGTGACATCAAACTGGGGAAAACCCGACGTTGGCGTGGCCAAAATTGCAGTTGTTTTGTTCAATAACCTGTGCAGAGAGAACCAAACATATCAAAAAATTCGTTATGCATAAAAAAAGTCAGCTATGACCAATCCTTTGAAAAATTTTAGGCAAAAAAACATGTTTTGGGGCGTCTAGGGAGAAATTCGTTGATTTTTAGGGATGCTTTTGCTATTCTTCGCCTTTGAAGGCCCATATCTCCGGTTCCAAGTACCAAAGAATCTGAAAATCGCAGAACATGTTGACATTCATGTCTTACACTATATCCTACAAATTTTCAAGTAAAAATAAATAAGCGGAAAATATGTTATGCTATTTTAAAATCTAAAATATTGACAAAATTTTTATCAAATATTTTGACTCTTTCTTGAAGGACTTTTCGCTTTCTTTTGAATGTTACTCTCTGAAAAGCGCTATTGGCAAACGTTTTGGCGTAAAAACCGAAAAATCGTATTTTTTCAAGTCTGTCAAACCTTCGTGACGATCAGCCAACTTTGGATTTGTTTGTTTTCTACTGATCAAGGAGCTCAACACGCACATATATGTTTGCGGATATCATCAACACGCACATATATATTTGCGGATATCCAGGACTCGGGAAGCAGCGTTTTCACTCTCGCTCCAAATATTAAGCAGCAGAACTGCGGAATTTAAAACCTAAAGTGCTTCACCGTTGTTTGGCAAAACGCTGAGAAAGGTTTCCTGCGTCGCACGCTTTGCGAACGTATGAACTTGTGCATTTCGATCAACAAGCCGATCATCCACAGGTTCTTCATTATCTCGAACGCGAAGGCTTAAGTCTTCCGGGTCGCCTGAAAGAGCTGGAGAATCGTTTGCAGAAAGTCAAGAGCGAGATGGAAGGGGAACTGGTCCAAATCCAAATCGACGCCAAGTCAGCTTTCGAACAGACCAAAGTTGAAAAGGTGACATGGTTTGTTGAACTTTTTCCTTTCCTATGCAATGAATGACGGTCGAGGTTTTTGGAGAAGTCCCATTCATGGTCAGGTCTGATCCAGTGAATTGAAGCTCTTGAAAAGTTTCAATTACGCCAAGAACGACTTGATATGTGTTTTATGTGTTGTATGCAAATATGTGTTGTATGCAAATGTGTGTTGTATGCAAATATGTGTTGTATTCGCTGATTCAGGTAATTTGCAGAATTTGAAAAAACTTCCGAAATTTCAAATTAACAAGTTAAAAAATACGTTTGGAGACAAAACACTTTTTACCAAAATAATATATTTTGGCGATCATTGTTCTTCAGATGTTTTTACTCAAAAAATATCTTTGCGTTGATATTTTGCATCGAAATGATTACATTCGCCAGGAAAACTTTAAAATATAAAAAATTAGTGATTGACAAAATACTTGCGAACGCCATCTTTTGAAAAAACATATTATATATTTTCTATCCCGGACATTGCACTGGATTCTCCTTTTTGGCCTGGAGGGTTATGCAAGGGCCTCTGACGTTGATCAGTTTCACTCATTATTGTTGCTTTTCTGCTCATCCTGTCCTCGTACAAGAAAACCAAAGAAAGAAGTTAGTTGCAGATGCAATGCTGGGGACATCTCAACGATAATTTCACAATTTTTGAATTTTTTTATTTTGGTTGATTTGAGTTGCGGTCTCAGATGCGAACAGCAAAGAAGCACGGCGACAAAATGTTTAATTGTTACGCAACAGGAGAAGCTCGAGACTCTGGTGTTGAAAGGAAAGAGAGCGAGGGACTCAACTCTGGCTCAGACCAGGAAGAAATTGAAGAAACTGAACCAGGAAGGTCAGGAAAAAGACTGGAAACCGAAACGAAGGAAAGTCATCAAATTTTATAGCGACGACGCTTCAGGAAACTACGAGGTTTGATTTCAATACTTTTTTAAAAAAATTATCCCTAAAATCACTAAAAGCTGCCTATGATAGGAATCGGAAAGAATGATAAATGGGATGAAGAGCTCAGCCTTCTGGGATAAAGTTGGACAGTTTTGGCCAATCAAGCATGCAATTGATGATTTGCAACAACTCGTTGGAGTCAGTGGACCGGAACAGATCGCCGACTGCTTCAAACGTCAATCAAAACGGTTAGTGACGTCGTGTGCCAGGGTTGGTAAAGGTGCTGGTTTGTGACGACATAACAGCGCACACTTTGAAAGTGTTTTGAGGGATTTTGGAACTTTATTCATTTTTTGCATCCCAACCTCAGTTTATGCCTTTGATTTGAACGACAGCAATTTGCGACAGGTCGAAGCCTGAAATGTACTTCTTCCCGGAGCGGTTGAGGTGAACATTAGGCGCGCTGAGGTCGCACGATGAGTGGACTGTCATACCACACGATGCAGATCCAGCCCTGAATTTTTAAAATTCAGTCCCAAGTCCAACCATGGTCAAAATATTTAAAAAATTAATTTCATGGCCAAAAGTATTTCAAAAATGCTAACAATTTACCGTTTTTTTGGCAACAAAACACCACATTTCCATAAACCCTGCAGTACAAATCGGGTCCTGACCCAACACGTTTAAAGTATGTTGCAATCCGGACGCAATCCAAATAAGAAAATTTGCTATATTCCGGATCCAGTCCAGACCAATGTTCATTTCCGTTGTGTCCACGCAGAAGAGGTTCTGTGCCCCCCTCCCCTCCCTCCTCGCCGAATCACGTTACTCTGAACATCAAACACACCTGAAAGAAAATGGTGTAAACTTCAGTGCGAAACATTCCTTGAGTGGAATGCTTGGGGTTTTGTAGAAATAACCTGATGTAAAGTTTAAAACAAGTACAGATTCTAGTTAAGCCATAGTTGGAGGATCAGTGACACGACTCACCAAAACAGCATTTGCAATGCAGGCAGGATGAACTGCGTGGAGTTATTTCTGGGATGGAGAACAAAAAAGAAAAAATGCAGAGTGTGGCAGGTACGAGTATTTTCAAGAAGTAATTTTCAAGTTGCTACGAAACTTTATGAGAAAATATTCCCCCCATTACATTCACTTCAAGAAACCTATGAGCTCTTTGTCATGCATGACATATTTTTGTCATGCATGACATATTTTTCAATTTTTTCTATTAAATGCGGTTTTAGACCCTTCACGCAAACATTCAACATCCGATATTTTTCGCAGGTCTGTTTGTTTCTCGCAAACTTTTTCAATTAAAGAATAATATCAAAACTGGGAGACTTCGGTTTTGCAAGAGATGCAAAATATAGTTGGTAAAAGCGATAATTCCAACAAATTTTAAATCTGAAGCACTGTTTCACGTGAAAAACAAGGTTTGAATCATGAAAGTAACTTTCGACCTTGTTTAACAGTGAATTTTGAAGTTTCGTTCAGAGTTGCGGCTTATGGGTCAGTCAAAGGTCATGGGTCAATGAAAGGTCAGCGATTGCTAGCAAGCGTGACGAAAAACGTAAACGACGAAATTTAGGAATTATTCGGGAAGATCTGTTGAGAATGGAAGAAAATCTTCACGTCGTGTTATTCGAGACTGAGCAGCAGATTAATGAGTTGGCGAATGACATCAGAAAAAGTCAGGAGCGAACAAACGAAGCGATCCGCAAAGCGGACGAGATAGAAGCGAACATCGCCAATGTGACGTCAACAGTCGAATGCTTGCAGAGCAAAGCGACTTCTTACACACTGGTGAGGAGTGAAAAAGTTGATCAGCGGTTTATGTTGCGTTGGTATATGTGGTTGAAAGTTGCAAACGGACCATGATCAATTTAAGATATTAGGAGTGAAAGTGCAGGCTTAGTGATGCGAAATATGAGAACAAAATAAAAGAAGCAATAACTCCACGCAGCCTCTATATCACACAAGAAATTCTAAACTGGTTGGTTGGTTGGTTTATTGTTTCATATGACTCAGCCAACAAGCAGAAGCACCATAACAGCCATCGCATGCAGCAAACCAACCATTAGCGAACATTAGAGCAAATGAAAACACAATGGCACAATAGCTGATCAGTGTAAACAAAGAGGGGCGCTGTGTCATCCAGGATTGGCGAAAGACCGTGGCTGTCATCTGGTCAACCAACCCCGTTTATCACTTTTTGACCAGTGTTGAGAAACAACAGTTGGACATCAAATAAGCATAATGAAAAGAAAAACAAAAACAAAAAACCTATGAACGCAGAACATGGTGAAGAAAATGTACAGGTGAAACCGCATGCCTGTATACATAGATGAGTGGATCGAATTTAAGTAAAGGATTTTGGTGTGGCTAGAATATTTTTAACAATATAAACAAATTAAAAAATAGTAATAAAAAAGTAAAAAAGTTACAAGACAAATTAATGAGGTACAAAAGAAAAAAAGCAAAACAGAAAAAAAACAAAACATGTACTTACATGCCGAAAAGCATAGAATGTGCACACAGAAAATACGAAAAAGTAGTATATACACACAAAAAATAAGCAGAGTTACAGAATACTAGAATACACAGTGTTTTGTTCTGGACAAGGGAAATGTTGCTAAAGTTCATAATTGGGAATTTGTTTCATGTAGGAGTTGTTTCTTAAGTTTCCATTTAAAGGTAAAGGTGGTTGAAAATTTAATATCGTCTGGTATTGAAGACCATACTTTTCAGCCAATGTATTTAAGAGAACATTTTCCTGAGGAAGAGATAACTCTAGATAAAAACAGGTTTTTAGAGGTTGCTAGTCTTGTGGAATGATAATGAATTGAGCTGAGTGGAACAAAATATTCATCAAAATGATTTGGAAGCAGTTTGTTATAATAAGAGTGCATGAATTTGCCTACTGAAAAGCTTTATAGTTTGGGAAGGCATAAGATGTTCAAGTGCTGGAAATGTTCTTCTAGTGATCCCGTATTAGTTGGATTTATTATTTTTATAGCTTTATTTTGGAGCTTAGTGAGAGGCTGAATGGTTGCATTTGAGGCACGTCCCCAATTAAGGACTGAGTAATTAAGGTAGGGATGGATTAATGAGTTATAGACAGCTTTCAATACAGGTAGTGCTGTATGATGTTTAAGTTTGGATAGAATTCCACAAGCTCTTGATCAGCGCTTTTCAAACTTTTTGATGTTACGGCACACTAATACATTCTGGCGATTAGCTCAGTGGTAAAGTGTCGGTCGAATTGGTAGGTTGGGTGTTCGATGCTCAAGAGCTCCTCAGGCAAGAGCATTAACCTCAACCCCTCCGGCCTGCCGCCAACTGTCGTTAAATAAATTAACAAAAATATATATTCTCAACTGTAGCATCTCCTGTATGAGAGCTGCTGTGCACTGGTCCAGTTCCGTGTTTGACACAACGTGATGATGTAGGCAGATTTGCCTCACAGATCATGCCACTGCGCAGTTCAAACACTCGTCCAGCTCTTTCCAAAAGCTATAGTTTTATTTGAGGCAGTAGCCCTGCAAGTGTGTTTTCAAACAATCTTTTGCACAAATTTCTACCTGACATCCACTTCACATAGACAGAGGTGCGGTGTTGACAGAAACTGGAAATCATACTAAACTATGTATTTTACGTATAAACCGAGATTTGGAAAGTGATGTTGCAAATTTGTAACTTTTTTTGAAAGGGTACTTCACCATCCCGCAAGACTTTACGCTACAGCGAATCCAAACTTGGCGTTTTCTTACTTTGCGAGGCAGTAACCAACATACGAGTACATTTGAAAAACGGTTTATGCAATGGTTATCAGCGTTTTAGTTTTATTTGCGCGCGCACCTCAAAATTTTAATTACTGCAGAAGTTTGCTTTAAACGATGAACCAGTTCCGGGCCCAAACAGAATTTCGTCTCTTCGAAAAGTTTTCGACGTAGGTTGATTTTCACTGTAGGTTGACTTTCACTGTTCTCCACTTACGACAACAACGCGTTTGTTTTAAGAAATACAACTCCGGTGATTTCTTGTTGCTACGTCATTTGACAGAAAAAGTGCAAAAGGTATTTCTTGCATTGTACTCCAAAATGAACAAGAAATGCTCCTTTCAAAATTTAATAGATTTTTATGTTGTTTCAAACAGAACATTTGGAGCTTTTTAAAGCAAAAATTGGCCCTTCTTCAACCTCAGAAGTTAAAACTCTTTTTTACTGTGAGGTAAATACTTGTTTCAGTAATTGGAGCTCCTGTATAATTAAAATCTTGATGTGAAAACTACGGAAAGCAGCAATTTAGAAACACCCCTCGTGTTTCGAAGTCCAATGTGCTCCGATATAATCCTTCACACCTTCACAGAACTTCTTCACAGTCACATGTTTCATCAACCTGATCTGGTTTGCGTCATAAAAAAAACATCGCCTCACCCTAGTGACGTCACCAGGCGGGCGTAGATCAGCCCCAGGTTCCGCCAAACCGGCGGAAAAAATTTTGATTCAAACTTCGCTCTTACAAAATATAACCTATACACAAAATGTAAGTAGACATGTACAGGCTCACAGCATGGGGGGGACCGGGCAACTGCTCCCTCCCCGGAGTTTTCAAAAACATGTTTATTTGGTACAACAAGTTACAAAAATTTTGCCCCCCCTCCGAAAATATCAACTGGTTGCCCCCCTGCCCCCCCTGGACATGCAGACAATGTAGGAAGATGGAGCGACAGCACGCGTTGGGGGGTGACCGCAAATGCAGGGGGTCACACTAAACATCGAACCATGCCAGCAAATGTTTTCTCATTACTGTCACGTGACAACTACCTGGCGTCCCTGTTCCATAGCTTTACAGGTGAACTGTAAGTGAACTCACACCCCATTGAATCAAATGACGTGGCTTTATACATTCCTGCCTAGGACCCACAAACACCAACCTGAAAACTGACGTAGGATTGCCGAAGGTTTTCAAAACCACTTCATTTCTTATTTTCAAACAGTGTTTTTGAAGCTTCCTGACTCCTTAGTCGCATTAAGCTCCTGGATCGTTCCACCACTCACGCTGGGCAGGACTTTTTGCTTGAAACCCGTCAGTTATTTCCCCCCTAGTGGCACAAAACCTTCACCATTGTCCGCGCAGGACACTGCTTCTGACTCAAGAACAATAAGATTCCGACTTCGTCCAAGCAGAGTTTTCAAAACTGACCATCACAAGCATTGAACGTTGTGTTTATATTTCTGCATCAGGTTTCTTGCAGTTACTGCTTGTGTAGCTTTCTAACTTGTTTATCAAAACCTCCCAAACCCAGGCTTCTGCTTTGAATCATCACTGACACTTCGGTAGGGACCTCAACAGCAGGGAATCCAGGTTGCCATGCACCTCATTTGCAATTGGTTGCCCCCCTGTTGGAAATGAACGATGACCATTTTTAGGTCTTCCATTAATTTTGCATCCCTCTATTTCATCAAAACCATACAACACATCCTGAGCGTTGTTCATCATCAGAATGACAATCTTAATGGATCTCTACCTCAGAATCAAAGTGCTTGCCACTCACAAGCGTTTTCTGTCTGTCATAATTTACCTCCTGCGACAAAGTAAGGTAAGTGACATCATTTCAAAGAACTAGTGACTTTTGTTATTGTCAGGAACTAACGACTTAAAACTACATTAAGACATCTTTGTAGAAGTAATAGCCGTATCTGTAACTACACTGTAAACGCTTTTGCACATTAGCAACACACGTGTAACACGATGCGAGTGTTGCCTTCGTGTGTTCCACGAGCTATTATGTTGCTGAGCTGTGTGTTGTGACATAGAAACAATCTTTCACAACTCATTCTCTATTCAAGTCTGTACTTTCCACGATGGGTGTAAGCAGGGAATCGATCAGCAAATTTTTAATAGGAAATCGATTTCACGTAAAATTACGTATCCTCAGTCCTGAAAATTGCAAGCAAAGCTTACAGGTGAAAAGTTGAAAGGCTGAAGTAACAGCAGAGAAAAAACAAACTCAAGACTACAATAAAAATTTCGTAACACAAGCTGATAAATCATAACATCTTAACAAACTGACTGACGTCAAGAATATTAGTGGCGACAAAAAAACTGTGACTCATGAAATAAGTGAGTTGAGTTGATTTTTATTTGGCGATAATTAATATTCAGCTAGAAAAAACACAAATCAGTGCAAGGACGCCAGGGCATTGAAGGAACCGGAAGGTTGTCGAGTCGATGCCCCTCAGCAGTTAAATTAGCTAAGTGTTTTCTCAAAAATTCAAAAAACGTTTACTCAAATAAATAAATGACTAAAACATCTAACTAGTTGATGTTAATGGCTGAAAAGTTTCTCTAACTAAAAACTATATCTTGGTGAAATAACTAACAACGGTAGAGAAAATAGTAAGCCATGTGCGGGCAGAAAGTCACTGGGGTACGCATTTAAACCTGCCACGAGTTCGTTTTATATCAGGGGTTCCCAACCGGGGGTACTCGTACACCCAAGGGGTACGAGATTGAACATCAAGGGGTACGAAGATCCTTGGGTCACAGAGCAGCTTATATATCTCTTATAGAGCAATATATATCTCAAATTTTTTTGGGGGGTACTAAGAATGCTCTGACATGACAAAGGGATACGAGCAGCAAAAAAGGTTGGGAAGCCCTGGTTTAAACGCTGCGGTGGGAGTAAGCAAGCTGTGTTGAGAGAAAAGCTAGCGCACAGCGGAAGACAACATCGGATTGAGTCAAACAACACAAAGCATCGTCATAATTATTTCACGTGGGGGAGGATCATGTTCTGAATGTTGATTTGCGCGTCAATTAGGTGATACCATTTATTTTCACAGATATCCAGAGAGTGACAACTTGGTTGTTCGACAAAAGTAACGGTGTATGCTTCGTGCAGAG
>Ga0210059_1009762_pt1 | contig 14927 bp, 9 predicted proteins | sample Ectturendosymbi2_FD_188042 | JGI IMG/M metagenome (GOLD analysis project Ga0210059, IMG submission 188042) | Ecteinascidia turbinata endosymbiont from Florida, USA - Sample 2 (SPAdes) (version 2) | ecosystem: Host-associated > Tunicates > Ascidians > Unclassified | place: Key West, Florida...
TCGAAGAGACATCAGCAAAACTAAGGATAAAGAAAACATGGGGATTCTTATTTTACATTCATACCTTCAATTTTTGCATTTTATTGCTTGTGAGGATGACCTTTTCTACATCTAGTTGTGACGTCAGTGGCTATTTGTGAATCATTATTAACTTACAAAGACATCCTCTCATCAGTTTGGCGATTTCTACAATCTTCAATTCAATCACATCTGTGCTTTTGAAAACCACCTAACTGTGGCTGTGGGGCCCGGGTTAATTAAGGTTTGGAACTTAACCAGATCTTGCTTTGTGACATAAACCATTGAACAAATGCGCAGTTCTAAGTTTATCAGTCAGTTGTTTCAACAATTTTTTAGTTCCATGTTAAGGTGTTCAGGCTAAACACAGTAGGAAACACAGAAAAAATTATTTTAGGATTTGCTAAAATCTTAACAACTTTGTTAGGTGGGTTGCAAAACACAGAATATCACAAAACAAGGAAAATGCCTCTTCTCATATCCAAGGACACCAGTAAAAGTCCAAAATTCACATACAAATTTTTAATTACATTTTTTGTCAGAGCTGCCCCACAGCTTTTTGGTTGTGGTCAAATCCCAACTTTGCAGTCATTTTTACCATTAGCTTGAAAAAATTTGATGAAATATTTATGAAGCAGAGACAGAGTGTCGCTCACCAATGTGGCAGAGGATAGAGTGTCATTCACTGATATTTAGCAGATACAGAGTGTCATTTACTGATCATTCTCTGTCAATCAGCTCCACTACTATGAAACTCCTCAACACAACATCTAGCACCCCACTTCTCCCAAAATATCACTTCTTACAATGCTTAATGATTGGTCAGAGCAAAAAATATCACAAACAAAACAAGTGCAAACTTGTGTTCGTGTGCCTGTACAACTGGGCATACTGCAGGATTATCACCAGTTATTTCCATTGGTTCTTGAGATGTTATGGACTTTATGATCACAAAAAGTTGTAGGAAGGTTCATCAGACCTGATTGCACTTTATGTGACGACATGACTTACTTGTTAATGATAAGAGACTGTTCTTCAATCAAGTTCCCTTCTCCAATTATAACAGGACCATCTTTGGCAATGATGCTGGCTTTAGGATGAACAACACATCGAGGTCCAATGCTAATCTCACCTTCCAAAGTTGCTTCAACACAAACAACTGCATCAGGTGCAACTTTCAGGTGTGGGCTGAAAAACATAGAATATCACAACAATGTTCCAATACTGAAATGACATGTTTAAAAACTAGTAGAGTCACATCAAGTCTTTAAAATTTGGTCAAACAAAAAATTTCAATAACTGCATATTTAATGGTTTACAGAGGCCATCTTCACTTGCAACTTAAAATCCCAGAAGGTAGGTTGTCAAAAACGTACACAAGCTAGATCAGGGGTTCTTGAAGTTTGCCCTCAATATAGATGTTGGGGGTATTCAACAGTGTTTTCAAATTCGGACTCAAGTCCTCATTCTACCAACAACTCGGGCTTGCTTCCATCCAGATTGCCTTTAACTTGATACCTGTTGACCCTCAATTTGAACCTGAGTCTGACATTTTAACCTCTTCATGCTGTGGGTGCTGAATATGTCACACAAAATGTATGTTGAATTTAATTAAAACATAACACAGTACATTGATTTCTGCTCATTTTTGCTATCTAGTGTTCACATTGACTTTTTCGTCACAACTAGTGAATATATCCTTACCAGTTCTGTTTTGTTATTAACCTTTGTTGAATAGGGGTATTCAGAGTGACAAACATTTGATTTCAGGGTATTGAGGTGTTAAAATTTAAGGAGCACTGAGCTAGATTTTTGTTTGCTGCAAATCCTTGATCACAATACTTGACTTGATTTAATTTGACAATAGATAGCATAGCAACAAGAAAAAAGAAATTAGTGCAAGGACAATAGCTTCATCTGTTTTGTGTTCAAAACTACAAACAGCAAGTTTGTATTTAACAAAATAATTAACATTTGAAGAATTCCACCTGAACAAATACACATGAAAATTCTTGTCACACACAGTGACTTGAAATATGTAGGATGCCCAACAGTTTTACATTGTTTTTCACAAAAAAGATATGTTTCATTTGCCAAAGTCTATACAGTGTTTTTTCCATTTCGAAATACTGTAGTCAAGTTGGGTAAAATAGCATTGTGTGAAGACAACAGTGATTCCAAATTAGAAACCTACCGCACGAAAACACCCAAACTAATTGGCATAGCCTTATTTTACAAAAACAAATGCTCAAAATTTTGCGTAAATTCCTGTATCTTTTTACTTGTTCGCTTGTACAAAGAAAACTATATCACATAGATATAATACTACTTGCAAAAAAATTTGATAAAATTCAAGATAATATTGCAAACACTGCAAAATTTAGTTTTGATTGAAACAGGATGTTAGGATGTCAAGTAACTTACTACTGCAAAGGTACAATTAGATGGAAATATGTAAAAATTTTAGAAATTATTTTCAGAATAATTGCTTCTTACCCTGGAAATTAATTCTGTAAACGAGAAATAGGTGCTAGAAAATTTCATTCAGCCACAATGTGCTAATGCAATTTAAGCATTGCAAAGTGACATGCTTGAGACAGTGTCACTGCAATGAGTTTGTAGAAAACAACAGCAGACAGTTAGCACCTTTCAAAATGAAGGTCTTGCTGGTAATTTTCAATGTTTTCCAGCATGCCATCACTGCATTCTTAAACATGAGAAAGTACAAGATACATTTCCTTTCAACTTTTTCATTGCTAAAATAGAAAATCTGAAATTGAAGGCCCAGTTTAAAATTTCCGCATTTGTGTATTACACAGCAAAAGTTATTGGGAACATAACTGTTTTTCCATTCACAAATTGCCTAAGCGGAAATGGCAACAATTGTCTGGATAGCAATTGTCTTAATCAATGACAAATATTCCAAGTGGCAAATGTTTGCCCAGAGGTTGTCCAAGGTGGAAATGTGCAACATTAAAGCCAAATTATTATATAATGCTAATATATACTATATATATTATATAATGCTGAAATACCCAAGGTTTTTGGTTGTCACCAACAGTGCTCATTATGACTGCTCACTAAACTTATAGTGGCCAACTTTTCAACAAAGAGATTACCAGCAGCATGAAATCGTCTTGTTTTTGTATGACTCTGTAGTGGGAATATATATACATCACAACATTGTTTATAGCACTTGTAATTTAAAAATAACCATCAATTTATAATTTTTCATATGCAAATTTATCTGTGTTATTCATATACTTTAGCACATGTGGCAAATTCAACCAATTCATTACCTGTGCACTATATGACATACATGACAGCATTTTGTACTTTTTATGTTTTTTTTCTTCATGGTTCTCTTTGAAGCTTGTTCAGATGCAGTTTTCTAGCTCTCAGTTCCATGAGGTAATCTTTTGCGTTCAGCCACCAGTTTGAAATTAACTCTGTAATATGGTGTCTCCTATTTTCTTCTTGTATAGGGCAAATATATTGACATATGCTAATCTAAGATCTTATAAAACACACCAACTGGTCATCTGCAACCTGCATGTACCCCCTTTCACTAAAATGTGATGATCCATTTGATCTGTGATATCTACCACACAATTGCTTTTATTGGAATACTCAATTGTTATACACAGGTTTTCATTTTTTCTGACAATTCAACATCACCTGACATTTAGAAAGATATAAGAATGCACATTTTCTTTGGCTTGCTTTGGTAAATAGTCAGCATGACCATGAGGAGCACACTTGAATACCTTGTTGCTTGCTTTACTTTTGCTTAAGTTCTCTTCTAACCTTGTGGACTGTCTCTGCTATGGTCATTTTTCTGTCACAATTGTTTGACCAGGCATGGGGGAGAAGAGGTTGTCAGTCATAACATTATTCCTTTTCCAAAGCAGGCTTCATACAATCCATGGCAACTTAGCTGGAAAGCTTCTGTGAAGGTGCAGAATTTTGTTTCATCATCTACAACCAAACAGAACTTGATATGAAAATTATCCAGTTGGTTAAGAAAATACTGCATGAATCAACAATATTTTGTTGGAAGGAGTTGTTCATCTGTTGCAGTGTTTGCCCAAAATTTGTAACAAGACATCTAGTTATCCACAAACCTACTCCACACATCTGAAACTAAAGTAAACTTGCTAGATTGCAAATGCATTGATGAAAAAGTGCAAAAATCACAGAAAACTCTTGAAATGATTTGTCTGGAGCCATAGTCTCTGAAAAAGATGACACTCCCATTTCTTATTCTGGAAGCTGGCTGAAGAAGATTCATTCCGAAGCAGTGGTGTAGCAAGGGTGGGTGCCGTGAGCCCCAGGTGGCACCTTCTGGGGGGTGGAATTTTTTTATTAAATATTTATTTTTGAAAGTAGTTTCTAACTGCTAACTCTTTATTATTTTCAAAGATCTTTCTAAAGTAACAAAATTCTCTTAACAGCTTTTGTGTTTAGAAGCCCAACACTGGTAGGCTAGCCTAAAAACCTAGGAAATGTGGCTGCGGAGTGAGCAAATAATGTTCACTCAAACGTTGGGTCATATCCAGTGTGCTGAAGTGCCCCAGTGTTTGTCTTCAAATCAGGACTTTTGTAAGACACTTACTTGGTAGGCAATTGTCCCCCAGTCCCTACACCTCCCCCTCCAACCAAAGCCATTTCTCCTCCCCAGTCATAAGTCGTTTGAACAAAGGACAGAAATGATGACATTCTACTACAGACTAGCAAACATTACTGGTCTGGTAGTTCAAGGTTTATATTGCCCCTCCACTCAAAATGTGATAAAACATGCTGTGAAAAAAAGCACAATAATAGTCAAGGCTAGCTCAATCTTTTTTCTCCTGTCCAGGGCTTGAAAAAATGTAAATTTCCTAGGAAGCTTGTCAAAATTTCCTGTGGGCCACAAGTTGGAGACGATCGCCCCTTTATGACGTCACAAAACAAATTTATTTTCTTGAAAGCGATGCACTCAAGAGTCTTAACTATCACTGCGTTCACATATATCAACTTGGATTGATTCAGTCTACCAGCATCGGTTCTCATTCAACGTGTAAACAGCTGCATCGTCGCAGTGTACCACACTACCGCTCGGCACACAAAAATGAGATACTGAAGAAGTGCAAAACTGATGGAAACGGCAAATCTTTGCCGCGAAGTGGCAAATTCTCGTGCAAATCCTTGCTTAATGAGCTTCTAAAATTAGTATTTTGTGGGCACTATTCAATTTACAAGGAATTTTTTTACTACATTAGAGTTTCAGAAAATCTATTTAAGTAATATGGACTGCTTACATGAAGCTTCGCAACAATCGCCAGCATTTGGAAAACCGTAGCACGATTTTAACGACCAACCAAATCATAGTTTGTAGACCATTGAGAGACTTCTACATAGCTAACTGAAGATATCCTATGGATAATAAATTTCAATAATCTCTAACGCATGTGTTATGGCAAGATCGTACGTAAATAGCACAGCTGGGTCAAGTAATTCCTACTCTCAAGTCACGCAATCACAGCATGCCTGCGGCTCCTGCACAGTATAAGCCAGTGGTTCTCAACCTTTTCGCTGAAGGGAGCCAAACCAGATCTACGATTTTGTGAGAGAGTTGCGCTAAAAAATTTTAGCGCAAGTCAATTCACACGTTTTGTTTTATTGCAGACCAAAGTCTGTTACACAAAATATTAAAGGTTTTATTCATAGGTGTAGCCAGGGGTGCCTATGGGGCCAACCCCCCTAAATTTTTAAACAGTCGTTTTGTGCTTTGAGAGGCGGTATCCCAAACAAAATAGTGTTAACAGTTCCCCCCCTATTTATGGGCTGGATACGCTGCTGGTTTTATTGAAAGACTGCCGAGAGCTGCACAAAAGGTGCTTGGAAGCCGCATGTGTTAGTGGTGCAGCATTTGAAGTGATTGTGGCGTCATGTTTCAAACGTTGATAATTGTTGCGGCCAGTTCAGTAGTGATGAAATTGGTTTTTAACTGATCTGACCTGCAGAACGATATTCAGACAGCGTTAGAAGTCTCTGTTGAGTGAGCATTCTACGCATGAATGCATTTTTTGAGTGCAAGTGCGCAGTTAACCAGTGTGAGCTTGTGAGTGTACGCTGGTTTGGTCACAAGTTGAACATTTTTGCTATAAACTTGATCGCATTAAAGCTTTTTTGCATATTGTGTTACTTTCTGCATCAGGTCTGCAGCATTGTTTTTAGCAAATATTGTAGCCCTAATTATTGGGATTTATGTGCTGCATACACTGAATTATACTTATTGCTTCATCATATACAAAGCCAAAGATGCGAAAGTCAGCTTTAAGAATGAGTATCGACTGTCTGTGACTACATGTTCGTAATACATAACTAAGCAATTTTCTGGAACAAACCCAAGAAAATCCTGTCTAGTTTTGGTATTGGCATCCTGTAATGTAAGCTGTAACAATTTTATGCTCACTCTAAAAAATTAAGCTGCAGCTATAAGTGTAATGCCATTCCAGAATGACGTCGTGTTTCAAACGTTGATTGTTGTGGCCAGTTCCTTGGTGGCGAAATCAGTTTTTAACCATCCGACCTGTAGAACGATAAGTTTCTATTGAGTGATCATTTTATGCATGCATGTTTTAGGCACGAGTGCGCAGTTACCAGAGTAAGCTTGTCAGTGGATGCTGGTTTGGGTGCGACTTGGGCATTTTTGAATGCCACTACATTCTGGAATGGCATATGGAATGCAATCCCGTTTCGATTTGGAACCCAGTAAGGCAACCACTAATCAAAGCTGTCGTACAGACAAGTATTAACAATCTGAATGTATTCAAAAGCTTCCGGTTGATGCTAGCGCCACCATCCACTCTGCTATCTAACGCTATAAAGTTCGCTCGCATAAACGCATGCAGTGTTAAGGACATATTGGGCTCAATGTCCTCTGACTACATGTGTGATCATAGCAACAATATTAAAACTAACAGCTTTCTGCCGCCATTAAGAGTCTGCGACATGCGACTAGGTTAACCAAAAAAGGCAGACCTTGTCTCAAGAAAAGACAAAAATAAACCAGATAGCAGTCCTAAGACATATAGGCTACGCATACAGTAAAACATGCATAGCCAAACAAAAATAGATATTAAAACTCGTCAGAAACATCAATAAAATGCAATTCAGATTTTTATAAGCAATTTCTTTCCCCGTAAATACACTGTCGTACATTTGCTTCTTATTTCATACATGAAAATTTTTAGGGCAACAGTAAAAGCTTTGCAATATTCTTTGCACCCTGCATGGTCACAGATGCTCGTTAGAAGAGATTTGCAATGAATATGCAGCTCAGACAATGTTTAGCCAGAGCCAAGCCTTTCAGACTGAAAAAAATAAAAAGCCAGATTTTGACTGGTATTTTTGATTTTCAAGAATATCCAGGTGCGTCAAAAAAAAACCTGATTTTCAAAATTTGGCTTCAAAAATGCCTAATTGGCAACCCTGCCCGCAACAACATGGGATCACTATTGTTAGGTAGGGGTAACTGTTGCGTCACAAGGCCACGTAGTGAACCTCCATGACTGAAAGAGGAAATTCGCAGATTCCGTTTTGTGGTTTTCTTACAATTCTTGGCGTATTATTTGATTTTACTTGACTTGCAGCTGAATAATTTCCCACGAGCATGTACGCTTTTCTGGGAAGCTCCTTCCCGATTTCCACACTTTCTGCAGCACACCACTATTTATTACATTACTTGACCCCTAGGAATTGGTGACAATGTCTCATGCTGTTACGCAATGTTCAATAGGATATTTTCAGTAAACGCCACAAGCTAAAGCCTACTCTTGAAGTGGGCTTATCAACATTAAAATTTGGTGGTTGAAGATCACTGCAAAGGTAACATTGCTAATTTCTATAGAACTGGTGTTTTTCTGTATGATGAAATGGTGTGGAAGATGTTCTTGAAGCGCTATGGTACAGTTGTGTGTTTGCGTGGGTACTTTAGAACTCAGGTTGTAGGATGAAACTGCAAGTAGAATGAATCAGTGCTAGAGGATAAGCGACGTGGCAGGCCCGCAACCAGGGGAAGCAACTGAGCAATTTCATTCTCCAAAAATTTCAACGTGTATAGTTGTTAGGTACAACAAGATGCCATCATTTCGCCTCCTACCTGGAAATAGCACAACAACAAGTTACAACCAATTTGCCCTTGAAGATATCAGGTGAGTGCAGCCCTGCAATGTGGTTTTCATAGAAATCTGCTTTCATTTTGATAATTTAGAGGCATGAAGCTTAGTCAGGTGTGATTGTGCCCATGCGCGCATCTAGCCTGGAAAAAAGGGTCTGTCACGGAAGGTCAGCTTATGATATCACTTTACAGCATAAAACCACCTTTTCTTTTAAGACTAGAAATCGACCAATGAAATTGCAATCCTGCCAAATTTCGGAAACCCAAGTTGCTACTTCATCTATTAATTAACGCAAATTGTACTCTTCCTTAGGATGCGCAGCTGCAGCAAGAAGTGGGCAATACTCATACCACTCTACAATTGTCCCCATAAACCGCTCTATGACGTAACATTCACTCACAGGTTTTTGCGAGCGTGGTAAAGATGATTGCCTGGAAACAAATCAGGGCAACTACCGTATTTTTCAGACCATAAGGCGCACTTAAAATCCTTTAATTTTCTCAAAAATCGAAAGTGCGCCTTATAATGCGGTGCACCTAATGTATGAATCTGGTAATGCTTTCTCATCTAAAACCAGTTTTACATGGTAAACAATATCATTTATTTTAATTACTAGTTACCATTTTTTGTTAACAGACGTAATAAACCAACAACAACAGCAATGAGCAGCACACGAGAGTAGCACGTACCACAGATAGTGTAACTCGGCAAGGCTCCTGACTACAATGGCGCAAGCCGAATCAAACACACGTACAACTTCTATTTTATTTTATTCGTGTCTGGCAGATTAGACATGTGTGACAGATTAAACTCCCTCGTATGTAATGACAGATTAAACTCCCAGTGGCGGCTCGGCACTTGGGAGTTATTGGGAAGGAGTTAAATACAGTTTGACTTACGGTATCCAAGTTTTGCTTCATTTAAGCACCTTATAATCCGGTGTGTTATATGTATGAAAAAAAGAACAGCCAGCCTTCAATTTTTGATAGTGCGCCATATGGTCCCGAAAATACTGTAACTAGTCAGACCTCGTTTATCCGAACTACTTTGTTTCGTGTAATAATGTCGGTTTAGCAAGGTATCTGGGAAATTGGAATCAGACCTGTAGCCATGGTGGGCATTCGGGAGCAATCCCCCTTAAATTTTTTTGTGCTCCAAATTTTGTTTCGCCAAGAAAATTTTTTATTAAAAAATATAGTAAAAACAGAAGTCTTGACCTGACCCCTAAAAATGTTTCGTGCCCCCGCAAACCTTTGGACCTAGGCTACGGGTCTGGCCGAAACATGACCAAATGAAACTTTGAGTTGTTTTTGTTTATTAGCAGATCCGTATACATAAGCAACTATGCATTCAGAATGATATTTAAACACAGACCTATAACTGCGTCCTGCAGGCTCTGCCACTGTTACATTCATTGTGCGTTGAAAATAAACTTTCACCCTTTCATTGTGATTTAATAAACAACTAAGTAACAGTTGGTGTAATCCGGCTTAGCCTTTTTTTCCTTTTGATATGACATACCCGTTCCTAAATTCCGAGTCAGTGGCGGACAGCGAGGTTTCCTGATTAAAGGGGTAAAATACGTTGGGGAAAATCTGTTCTCAGCAATTTGTTTTGGATAGCGGGGATTCCGGTTGATCGGAGTTCGAACAAACGGGTCTAACTATATTTGGAATAGATAGTGGTATTGATCTCATTGTTAAAACAAATAAGAAAAAAATTTCCAAGTTAACACTTTTTTTGGGCACAGCGTATTTATTACATCACAATCCCTGTGTGTTCCTGTGGATATGGCGCTGAAAAGATACTTAGCTTGTCGAACATTCAGCAAATGTCAATTATACAGCAACGAGAGCTGTTTATCCGAACATACATACACTTATAAAATCGATGCTGACAACTAGCTGCACAACTGCATCTGTGGAGCACGCTGTCTATCAAGATGGCGGTGTTACAAATATACTTGCAAAATCACTGCGGAGAAGAACAATTGAATTGCAATTGCTCTGATTACGTTGCATCGTAATGTGAAAGTGAATTACTTGAAATCAATCTAGGACTTCTTGCGCAGTAAATAACATCGTCAACTGTTCAATTCTAAAAAACTATTTTCAAAATGCGATGCTTGACTGATATATTGTTCAGATAATGCGACCACGATTTTTGAGGCTAGCTGTCGCGCCTTTTAATATGAGAAGTTGCTTATAAAAATATAGTTTCAGTGGAAACGAACCCACGTTACTTGGAGTGACGCTGAGGAAAGCCTAAACTTACTGAATTTTGTCATCACCTATTAGGTGTAAACAGCAGATAAAATTAGCCCGAAACTGTAAAACAAAACGATCATGATTGGCGATTGTCCTCTCGCCATGAAGCGAAATATTACAAAGCAGCTCATGCGTGTGCATGGCAGTATACGAGATTCTGACAACATTAGAGTCGGCACTGCCAGGGGAGGAAATTCAGAAACATGTGCATTCAACGCAATACCAATTCCGAGTGTTCAAAAACATGGATTGTTTCATGCCATTACGCAGGCACTATTTAGACAAGGCAGGGACATTGTTGTTTCGTAATAGCACTATGCAGCATTACAAGGGAAATGTAGGCTGTTGCCTGCTCCAAAACAGCCGCATTAGAGACCTGCAGTGGTGTTTAATACTTTATCGGCTTTAATGCTGAGTACCTGCGGTGCAAAGGGGTATGCCATGACAGTCAAACAGACCCTCTAGATGCGCCCCTGATTGTGCCGAAGGATTTTGTTATAAGGGACGTTAACCGAAACAGTTGCACAACTTGGGATTGGCTGTACTTAAAGTTGTTCAGAGAGCTTCACAACCAGGCCGTAGCTACAGGGACATTTGGGAGCAATGCTCATCAAAATTTTTTACGCTTGTCAAGATTTTGTTGTACCCAAAAAATTTTTTATTAAAGCAATAATAAAAACAAAAGTCTTGCTCCTTAAAAATTATTTTGCCCCCCAAAACTTTAAAACCTGGCTACAGGCCTGGTCTCAACCAGAGCCAGTTTTATCCCAATTTGACATATTATATCAAAATAGATCCTGCACCTTAAAGGAGTCCTGGGCAAGTGCCGACTGAATTAGCATTTGAAGGAGAATTAAACCACTATTGAAGCGTGAAATGAACAATGAATCATTTTTTACATCACTGAGATCATAATATAAAAATTTTTATTACAGCCTTCTAGATGCAGCGTATGTCCTATACTTTTTTAGTTAAAGATGGGATGGCCTCATAAATGAAATATTAACACTTTCCGTGTCGGGTTAATTCAAGTGGTTCGTGCAAAAACAGCCTGTTTGCACATAGCTTTGCATGGGCATAACTCCAGCACCGAAAGCACTAGAGAGCTGTTCAAACGCTCAAAAGACTCAGCAAGTCTTGTAGTTTGCAATGAAAAAATTTTTTCTTGGTTATGGGTTTCAATTTTTTTGTGAGCGATGTCATAAGTAGAGCGCTTTTAGGCTACTTTGGCTCACTTCATTTGGCCCTAGACCTAAACCATTAGATGGTGGTATTTCAGTAAAGTTTTTATTAGAAACTAGTCTAAAATCCAAGTATTTTGATACTTTTGATGACTTGCTGGGGTTTTGGGTTCTAAAGTTATGATCTAAAGTAAAGAAAATTATTGATTAGTCCCATAATTAGATAATTATTTGATTTGTTTATTTAGCACTTGCTCTGCCATGAATGTTGCTGATGACGGACCAAACAATATTTTTTAAATTATGATCAGTTGCACTTACTAGAGAAACAAATACAAAATACGAAATTTACAGTTAAAGTTCACTCATTTTCCTCAATCCTTCTTTTCCAAACTTACTTAAGTTTAGTATTGTGCTGTGATTGTGACATAAAACCATATTATTTCTGTCACTGATGTTTCTGGTGTAATAAACCTGCTAAATTAGTCGCTTGTTCCACAGCTGGGCACTAAAAGTATAACTAAAGTAGACAAAGCTGCCAAACATTTGGTGAATAGAAATGTTCTATTCAAGTAACTAGTCTCCACAATGGTGACAGTTTTGAATCCACCCCGTAGCAATTTTTTCAATGGGAAATTAATTTTACATAACACTATGCATCCTCAGTCCTAAAACCTGAAAGCAGTGCTTCCGGGTGAAACATTGAAAGGCTAAAGAAAGAGCAGAGAAGACTCAAAAAAATTAAAATAGAACAAAACACAAGCTGTGACATGTAAAACTCTAACAAATATGTCTTGCCTGAATAATTGCTTTCACTAGAATTTCAACACTATCTAACGCCACTTGTTGAGCAACCTTTTTATGACTGAACACACCATTATGACTCAAAGCGCTGCTAGAAAGCATGAGAAAAATTACATCACAAAATTAGCAGCCTAACTATAATTAGCTCTTTCAAAACTAAATGCTGTGATAGGAGTTATTAACATTGCTAGATTAACTGTTACTGAAGTATTCAAAACAAAATACAATTTGCCCAGATTATAGTGCTAATGCTTGAAAAAGGTATTTCACTTGTGCAGAATCCTGCAGTCCTAGATTCCACAGGAATGAGACCAATCACTATCCCTTAGGATTGAGTGATTCTCATCCTACAGCATGCAAGGACTTTCTGAGTGGTAGCTGAAGAGCTTTTGGGTCATGCATAAAATTATGAGTCCGATAATTATGGAGTCTTTCAGCAAGTCCTGTTGCAATGAATCATCCTATATCCAAATGTTACCCTCAGTTAACATCAGCAGGTGAAAAAGTAACCTTCCTTGCATAAAATTGCATTCTTTAAAGGCATTTATATGTTTTAGTTAGCATGAAATTAAGTTTTTCTGGAGCAGGTATTATGTGGCAATAGTAAAAAAATACCAGATGGTGTGCAATCAGAAGTTGAGCGTCACTGACTTATGCTATGACTTTGACAATGACCAACATCATGATTTTTACTAAACCACACCCTAGAAGTTCATTAAAAATTTGCAGAAATCTTGCATTTGTAACCCATCTGCAATTTAACACAATGTCTTATTCGTAAATATCATACAACAAATGCATCTAATGCACACCTTCATTTTTTTGTGATCTGTTTCATTCCACTGAAAATGATCTATGACAAAGCTGAAAAGTTGAATAAAAATAATATATTTTGTAATCGTGACTTCAATGTTAAAAATAAAAAATCTTACTTGTACTTTGGTTTCCTCTGGCTCATCATATTTCAGTTTCCTCAGTAATGTGTACTCAGAAGTTGCATTTACATTTAGATGTACGAACTGCTGTAGATTGAGCAATCCCTTGCAAGAATGCAACAACGATCATTAACAACGCTCTTTTATTCCTAGACTAATTACTATAGCAACAAGATTCTAGAAAAACATCACAAAAGTAGCAGGCTATGACAATACTTAAATAATTGCAAGATGCAAAAGAAACAGACTGATGAGAGCAGAATTGCCAATAAAAAACATATTAATTGTCATCTCCTTTGATCCCAGCAGATCATGTATGTGTACAGTTTGAATGTGCATGCTGCAATGTAAACCATGGAATACTTCGCAAAGCCAGGATTGATCTACAGCTGCAGAGAGCACTAAGAAAGAGCAGGTATAAAAATGCACCACGATACATTTTCAACACTCCTGTTTGTTTGCTCATGTTAAGAACATGTTGAGTTTTAAATTACTTCTTCGCTTTAGGTTTGAAAAAGCTATCCAGACTTTTCATGCCTTTTTTGTCAACTTTATCAAGTACTTTCTGTGATCGAGTTAACTTTGCTTTTTTTTCTGAAACAGCACCTGAAGTCATGCATGAATAATCTTCAGTTGGTTCGATCTTTGCTCTTTTGCCTGAAGAATTTTCAGTACTGCTTTTTCGTTTTTCAACTTTCTCAGACACATTAAAAGAACTTAACAACTCCTTGTACAAATCATCTTTTATGTAATCTCCAATCATTCCACAAGCGTATCTGAGTTGTTCAGATTTTGTACATGACTCATTTGTACTACTTGCATCCCAGACAAATACTCCAGTTTCTGACAAAACACTTTTCAATCTTTCAACTTTCATCCGTAACCATGCAAGTGCTTTTTCTTCATTGTACCTGAAAAACACATTGATCCTTGTGAAACAAGTGCCATGCATATTGCCCAACGTTACATAAAAATCTAGTTTTTTTACAAGCCCAAGCTGTTTAGGTTATATGTAATCACACCAGAGATTTCAACTTGAACACTTGGATTTAACAAGCAAAATTAGAATCCTATGTTAGGTTTATGTTGCACTTGACTGTTGTATAAAACAACTTACAACTAATGGATAGAAATTACAAAGCGCTAATGATACAATTTATTTTGAATCTGGGTAGATTGATTCATTTTGCCCAAGTAGATTGATTCATTTTGCCCATCCATACGCTATTATGCTGTAATTATTTATGTATGTATGGTGGATTTACCTTTTCGCATTACGACTTGCCGTTTCCTACCCGCTATTGTATTCCGTACGTGAGGTCTGGTTTGTATCAACTTGTCATTTGCATCAAGGGAATTCGTGTCTGTGCGCTCCACTGCGTTTGCGCATGACCTCGATTTGCATTGCAATTCGGTTTTGTCCATCAGCGTGGACACCACGTTTTCAGTGAGTCGAGTTGTGTATCGCTAGCGCACGGACCACGTTGGCTGTTTCTGCTGTCGCACCATCGTAAAGCTTTTCTGCTGCTGCTAATCAGAAGCCTTTTGTAAATAAAG
>Ga0210059_1009763_pt1 | contig 14926 bp, 9 predicted proteins | sample Ectturendosymbi2_FD_188042 | JGI IMG/M metagenome (GOLD analysis project Ga0210059, IMG submission 188042) | Ecteinascidia turbinata endosymbiont from Florida, USA - Sample 2 (SPAdes) (version 2) | ecosystem: Host-associated > Tunicates > Ascidians > Unclassified | place: Key West, Florida...
AACATTGGCCTAAAAGTAGTGTAGCCTACTTCACAAAATGATTTCAATCTATTTTTACTGTTGATGGGTGGAGGACGTATCCTTTCAAGGATATTTTGCCAAACTTACCCGAATTTGCCAGAAAAAAATTTATGCGGTAAACTTTCCTCCTACAAATTTTCCGTAACAGTTGGTTACTCATGAACTGTCCCATAGTGAAATACGACGTTACTAGAAAATGTTTGTTGATTTTATTTACTTTATATTGAATGCGTTAATTTTTTGGAGTTGGAGTCACTCATTTATACACTCAGTAACAAAAAAGTGTGATTAGCTATTTGTTGTCGAAATTTCTGCGCCCGAATTTTCAACAAATCAAAACTTTTTGGGGTTGGCTTGCACTTGGACCCCAGTTCTTACACCACTGTTCTTGGGGATGTGATGCAAAATTGAATTGAGTTTCGAGATATCTTTGGCTTCAATCTTTCACTTCGTATTTTGCATTGACCATTTTTTGCAATGTGGACCATAAGTCTATGCTATTACTCGAAGCAATTCATGGTCATGAAAAACGCTCCTGTAAACATTGCGAGGTGCGTTTGACTTATAATAGGTGGTACGAGGTTCTCACCAGCTTGTGAACACACCGGTGCAGCGAGCTCGCTCCTCTAGAACTTACGAAAGTTACTTTATTCACCACAGTTTTGTAAAACAGTAGCCTAATACTTTTCAAACGAAACGCCATGAAATCATTTCATCTTTTTGACGTCGATATTGCGCAACGGTGGTGTTTAGATAGGGTTTCCACGGAACAAAGTAGGTGCACGGTGTGCTATTTCCGGGCTGAAAGACTAACCCTGCAGGCTCTTATTCACTTCCGGAACCTGTTTCAAACAACTTAAATAATTTAAAAGTTGAGTCAGCTAATTACTGTATCTTACTTAAACTGTCAGAAAATGTAAAGCAAGCAAATTAGTTGCTAAAATATGTGCATCTAGATTCGGGAATTAAGCCTACTTGCGGAAGACTCAATCGTGCCATTTTTGAACCGCTATGCCATCACCAGCTCCCACTGGCAAAGACCTGAATCAATATGTGAAAAGAAAAGCGATTTAGAACTGTCAATTAAAACCAATGCTGGTAGCTGTCAGTAAGTGTTTGTTCACTGCAAAGTCATCGTGTGTTTGGCCCATAAGAATTACCTTGCATCTCCGTTGCCAAAAAGTGACATGAAAAACTTTGGGGTAAACATGAAAATGACACCAGTAAGTCAGCCTGGCAATAGAAATAAGGAAAAATATCAAGTAACAATCGTTCGAGGATCAGGCCTGTCGCTACGGTAGGAAACCCCTAAAATGTTCAAATTCCATTATTAAGATGGTATATACAATCAATAACATTAGAATAACTACGATTTGATTTCCCGATCACACAAACAGGCCTAAAAGTACTTTTCCAGGGATATCTAGAACGGAGTTCTAACAATGCATTTAACATTTTCAACAATAGGTCGCTGTTATATTCCTCCCCTCTTGCGAATCTTTCACGCTCACTAGTTTAAGCATCCAGGTTCTGGAGAAAATCCAGAAATATTTTGAAGACAAGTCGCGGATTAACAACAGGCCAGCTTACAAAGAAGGAAGAGTGATAGGTAAGGAGTAAGATAATGATGGCAGACTGGCAGTGCTTCATCTCTCTCAGGTCACCTAACATACATTTGCATTACCCCCTCAGATCCATCCAGCTTGTGTTAGTAGCCTTACAATACGAAGAAGCATACAGTTACAGCATTTGTAACTCTTTGGATGCCTGGGGCCGCAGCTCCTTTAGCCCTGCCCCTCTGCATGGAGACAGGTAAAACCAATAATTCCTTTTTGGTCATTTCTGGAGCGTATTACTCACTACATCTTTGCTTCTGTTTAAACTCTGTACAAGCAACAAAGAACAAATCTCACAAAAATCCAGCGCACCTCTGAGTATTGCTGCAGACCTTACAAAGGGTTCCCGTTAAATTCACAAGCTACAACCCACAGAGCTTACTTGCTATTGTCAGAAAAAAAACAGAAAAATTTAGCTTTCATATCCATCTTAATTCTGGGCTTGGCTTTATATTAAAATACCTTCAATGAATAGCCCTTCACATTTCGTGCAAACAATAAGGGTATGGAGTGGAAACTAAGACGTAATTCACACAAACGCAAAGTAAAACCTACATTTGGTATCGCAGCTGAACACCTGCACGGAAAAATATTTACTCGTTACCAAACCAACACACGCAATAATTAATGTTTGTTTTCTACTATCGGCGATGCGATACGTGCACATGGCAACACGACCTGTGTCACAAAGTTGCGTCTAAGCGATCAACAGCCCCTAGACTAGAATGACACTGCCATAAACTCATTTCAAATATGGACTTTCATCCCAGGCCTGATTAAAGCATTTGCTTACACGTCCGACACTACCTTCATTTTGTTGATTATGATCACTGAATCAGAAAAAATAATTATCAATTAACACTGCAGAAATTGTGGTCAGTTCACAAAAATTTTCACCATTTTCAATTGCAAACAATGCCTGCTTGCCTTGGCCAGGTTGACTCTGCCTATGAGCAATGGAAGGGATTGTTCGATGTTTTTCTTCGCCACTTTTACAGCAACCTTAATTTTTAGTAAGGAAATCCTTTTCCTGCGTGGCTCCTCTGATAGAGCAGAGCAAAAGCTGGTGGCTTTCTACGCCTTTGGAATTTCTGTTCCGTGATAAAGGTGGGATTGCTCATGGCTGTTGGCGCACTTAATCGGATTAGTGGCATTTAGAACACTTACATGATTGGTGCCACCAAACCTTGTGCCCACACCACAAGTTGAATGGTGTCATTAATTGCTTCCTGATGTCACCGTGTCCTGGACTTTGACCATGGCTCGTTCGGCTGGAAGCGACCCCGAGGAGCCCACGCATCCGCTGGATTGACGTGGTCAGACGCGATCTCGACCAGCCGCAATTGAACCCCTAGCGCAGGACCGTGGTGAATGGCGGGCTCTCGTGAATCTGGTTGGCTCTACGCACGACGCGCCGTGCACGAGACACGATGATGATGATAGCGTGTCTTGCGGCACAACAAGTACTTCAATGGTATCGTATAAATCAAAATTTTTATTAAAACAATTCCTTCACGTTGCCGAAATACCCATCAGCCTGTTTCAACAAGCAACAACTTCAAGCGTCGGGAACGCACCACGTTGTGTGTCAGGTACAGACACTAGAATCAAAAGTAACAGCGGAGCAAACTAGCAGGTTTTTCACAAACCAGCCGACGGGATCAATTCTACAGTAAGCATGGATGTCATCGTTTACAATGTGAAAGTGACGATTTAAGCGCAAAGCCTTTTTTAAAATCAGATTTAACTCCATTGTTTAAGCGAAGGACATACGAGAAGCGCGGGGATGCGTGTTGCACTTACCTGAAGGACACACTGCTACGCTCAAGCCCCTAAAAGCAGTCGAGTCGATGGCCGCCTGACAACCATGGCCAGCCCATTTACCGTCCAAGGTATCTGATAATACCTCTGTCGCAGCATCTGCTCTTTAAACCTTTCCAACGCAACATGATCGAGTGCGGGTGATTAGAGTGAGCCGTAAAATCATTTCAATTGAAACGATAGCTTGGGTCTGCTGTTTTTCTTTCCAAGAATAACATTTTGTTCTTGTCTTGTCTGCTTTTTTCTCTCTTCTTCCATTTTAAGCCGCTCTTCGTGAATTAATCTCTGTTCTTCTACCATAGCCAATCTTTCCTCGGCCTAGAAATGCCAACGAATGAAAAATCAATAAGCAGATCGAACACATCAATGCACATCGGGTCAGTACTCACACGAGATACCTGAGAAACCTGAAACGTTTTCGATGACCTTAAAACAGATTATGGAATCTTCCAACAATTAAGGGAAAAGGCGGATGCAGACATGAAAGATTACTTAATCGTTCTCTTCGGAACGACAAGTTTTTGTGCCACCAACCCTAAGAATGACTGCTCTTAGCTTTTGCTTCCCCCTTCATAGGGTACGTCACAGAAGCGATGACTATTGCTGCATTGGCTTAGTTGCTCATGAAGACGCCGGTTTCAGAAGGCGCTATCAAAACAGCAAATGGCTGCACGAGATGGATGAATTTAAAAAGCAGTTGTTCGAATTAAGCATTCGGTGTGCTACGCCCTAAACAAATCATGAATTTCTTCGTTATGTGAAACAAGTTACACATAGCACTTCACGCCGATGTGTTCAAATCTGAATTTGGTAACAAACCAACGTATATTAAACTCTGTCAACTTATTTTATTTTGCTAAATCCAATAACTGTGATAAGTTCATTCACCAAAACCTGCAGGTGACGAAATCGCCGATTCCGAAAAAAGAATGCCAAAAGCTGGCCTGAGAAGGTATTCACATTACCAGCATCTTTGTACAACAAACTGATTTAAAAATTGCTTGCATTCATGCGTGGTTCTATCGCTTAGTAATTTTCAGAAATGGTTCGGCCGCAAATATTTTATTTGGCCTTTTTTGAATATTTTTGAAAATTTGGTCTAATTTGCATGTGGTGCCACATTCCGGAATTTAAAACATACAATATGTCTCCATGTGCACTCTCGGAAGCACGCTTCCCTTCCAGACAGTTGAAAGTGTCCACTTAACATTCCCAACCCACTCAGAGAATTGAAATACTTAACGACGCTTAATGATCCATGTTATATGTAATTAATAATTGATCGAACTTTTCGTCTGCTGTTTATTTCCTGAAAACCACGTTTGGTCATGAGCACGAAGCTTTGACTGTTTATGAGAGTTCGCCTGGCCATGGCGCTGGTGAAGTACCTACCAACCCTGGAGAAAGCACAAGCAATTCAACCTGCGGTCTAATTACAAAGGCGTTTGCTTTGGTGCCTGGACTTCGAATTTTGCACAGTCCATAACAAAAAATTTGTATTTCCAGCTTTCTTGCCTGGCTTGTGGTGAGATGATCGCTGAAGAGAGATTTCTCACGACCCTTAGGATGTTGGATGCATGTATCTCTCTGACATGCTCGATTGTCTCCCCCTCCCGCGTTAGACAACTACACGGATGGCCAAACGTGTGCCACTGAGGTAGAGGTAGTCTTCGCGCTGTCATCGTAATCAGTGCAGAGATTGTTTCACGCAAAGTTTATCATGGGTTGCCCAGACAGTGTTCTCGTATTTTGTACTGCCTAACAGCAAGATACCTTCAGAGCTTACGACCAAAATTACACATTTGCGCAGCCTGCTGTTCAGAGAGCAAGATGGAGTTAATAGTGCAGTTATGAATTTGTTTAGCAATCACTGCTAAGCTTGCCCCGACAGAATAAATAGTAATTGTAATTATTAGCGGATTACGGGTGAGTTATAAGTGGATTACGGATGTTAACCATGTTGTGTCCACGTGGGCTTTCGTCTATACTTGTTAACATTTACAGGATAGCTGATTTGTGAGATACGAAATGGTGTTAATTTTAACATGTGCCATGCACCAGGAGATGAACAAGTCTATGCATCAGAAAGTTCATTAAATGCGTATTTCGGCCAGTCAAAGGCCCGATGAACATGCTTTTCAGGTAAAATTAACTTAAACTCATGGTAAAGTTTATCAATTTTCGATAATGAAGGAACACGATCATCGCGGCGCACTGCTTTGACCGAGCTCAGATTTGTTCTTTCAGGAACAGTGTTTTCACAGTTCGCACCTGAACGATAGGCTTGATTTTGGTTTCTTACAAATGTTTTCTTAACATCTGCATTTTATTACGACATCTCTAAATATTCGCCGTCTATTGAATGACAATGATTTAAGACGCAATTCCTTTTGTTAAGCTCGTTCAAATATTTTTAGTTGCAAACTACGATCCTATTATGGATACCTGTTGGAAACTAATTTTATAATTAAATTGCCGCAATGTAATTAACATTTCCAAATCCTGTGTTGCAAATTTGATGTGAACTTTCAGAATGCAAAGACCCCCTGCACAAATGTAAACCTCCCTGTTGAAGACTGTCTGGCGACGGTTCTGCATCAACTATCAATCAGAAGTATCGAAGTCAAATTTTTCGGTAGATGCACAGAACGATTTTTCAAGCAAAATCAACATTCCCGTGCAAAGTCTTTTAAAAAAAGAAGTCATAAAATTTGGTATGCACAATCACAAGCAATATTTTGGTGAGTTACTATCGACACTTAAGCCACGTATGTGCAAATGCATCTTGTAAAAACTAATCGTTGTGAATATAAATGAAGCGATAAAATAGGATAGCGGAAGTTGCCGGTGTATCAACCACATCATCTTTGTGAGTCGAAGCTTTTTCAGCGTCATGAAGCTGTGAAGCAAGACAGGCCTGCATCTGACGCCAAGTGGTAGCACTACCTACGTTCTTTCTGAAACACGTCACATTTTACATGGAATTGTGCGGGTTGACTAAATGGTGCAAAACTCAAACCTGTTAGGTGTGATGTGTTCGGCTATAGGCAGTACATGTGTCGTGAGCTTGTGTCTGAGACTGATAAAGAGACTTTGTGTATTACACTTTCAAGAAAAACTTTTGTTTTTAGTCGAAAAATCTCAATTATACCGTGCATCTAAACTAGCGGTCCCCAAACTTTTTGGATGCTGGGCCCAAATTCGCAATCTTGTCAGTATCCGCGGGCCGAACTACTTTGTATATTGAAAAGAAAAGAAACCTTCCGGTTTCTGAACATTCCCTCATAATCCAATCAATCCACACATTAATTTGATATTGCCAATAATTTTGTTTTCATTATTTGCTTTGCCTACCTTTACTCCTGTTCATGTACAGCAGTGATTGGCAAAATTTCGTTGCGATGGCCCAAACCACCCTTTCAGTCGTAATTAAAGGCCCCGTGCTTATTTTTGATAGCCCAATTTCAAATTTATGAGTTATTCAGTTACCTGTTACATAACAATGTTATGTAAATGTCATAAACCATACAATGACAAATACAATGCCGTGTTAACGCCAAACATTGTTTCATATTTATAAATGCATAACGTTTCATAGTTGTTACAGCAGCTAACGATTCAAACTCCAAATGCCTACTACAATTTACACATTTCCCAGCACTTATGCAAGCTAACGAAGAGTCTGAAGTCTAGGCGCCAAGCACATCCACAATATTAGTGTGCCGGTGCGCAGTTACTTCCAACGGAAAAATCAGCTTAGACATACCAGTTGTCTGTGTTGTTCACAAAATATAGTGCTACAAAGGATGGCCTAGGCCCAGGCCGAGGTGTCCAGAACTTATGTAGTTGAGCTTTTCATCAAAGCAAAAAGCTTCGTTTGCTGTGGTTTCTTAAGCCTAACGGGATAAAATTTTCACTTACAAAAAATGTTTTTTTTGTGTGAGTAATTACATACGACATTTATTTATAAGAAATCGTTAAAACACTAAACATTCCTAGGAAAGCTCGTGGGCCGGGTTGGAACCCTTCGCCCGGCTCGAGAGCCGGAGTTTGGGGACCGTTGTTCAAACTACTAATCCTTGTTTATGCGACTGCAAAACGCAAACTGTGATTGGGTTAAATATACATGACATTAAAGAAAAACTAACATTTCTTGGGAACAAGGACAAAAATAACTATTACTCTTCCTTCGTTGCGTTTATAAATGAGCTTTGGACAAGGTTGTTTCCTCTTAAAGTCTAGATTATGACCAGCAAATGCGGATTTTCAACCCATTATGACCAGCAAATGCGGATTTTCAACCCACAACTATTGACATTACTATGTTACTTGCTGGAGTAACGTACAAAACGTTTCTAGTTTTGTGGGAAATTGGTCAAGAATCGGATGAAACAGATCAAAAAAATCAGTTTCACACAAGCAAATTTTTCCGCACTAAAATTACTTTTGCATCTCAAATCGTTTCAAACGACTACTGCTATCTGACACACGAAGTGCTAAAGACAAACTTAGCTCCAGAAAAGCTGGGAACTACAAATACAGCATACCCCGTACGATCTACAACAATACGGTTTGCGACATCATGCAAAAGACGGCGTTGTTGCAGTCTGTTTCGTTTGCATTTCTATGTGCTTACGACACCGCAATTTTATCGACATGTCATCAGCGTGAGTTTTTCAGAACTACCCAAACAAGTATAACCGGAGTTACACTGTGCCGTCTTTTTAAGTATCCGGTCTTTTCTAAAAACATGGCTGTATGCGTTACAGGGCTGAGCAACGGTTTCAAAGTGACGCGGCGGTCTGTTTGTCTCCATATGTGGTGTTTCCTGACAACCAGATAGAGCTGGCGCGGCGCATGCGATTATGACTGCACTGCGACACAAGCGGAATGTTTAACTTCAATAAACTGATTTCGTAAATTGTCACTCACAAGTCTATGCTACATAGAGCCTTCTTTACCGAGCTAGATGACAGACTGCACAGATAAGTGTCTTGCATCATACAGCAAATTCTCATCCTATCAACAAAACGATAGCGAACTACACATATTTGAATCACATCTTACTAGTTTCTGTTGAGCTTCTTTCATTTTGCGTTCGTTTTCGGCCATTATTTTCTCGAGTTCTTCTCTTTTCAGCCTTTCCTCTTCCTTCAAAATACCAATGCAAGTTACTAACACAAAATAGAGGTTACAACACGTCGTGTAAATCACAAAAATCTTTTTCGAGTAATATAGAGGGTGGCATGCATGTAGGTCATTGAGTTGGTGGTGGCATAAAGGTAGTATGGTTGCCGGTTGGATGAAAACCAATCGCTTATCCTCCACGCTTGCAGTTGAGACACACGGTCGCGAGATGAAATTGAACAATGAAAGCAAACTCAGCAAATCTACTTTAAAAAACAGTAACTACGAACTTATTTACCACTACACTGCATATGCATCGTCAATTTACACGGCCCTTGAAAACTGCATCAACACAGTCGACATCGATGATTTACCACGTCTCTGTTTCAAACAAAAACAACCAAACGTCAGTAGGTAGCTGAGAATCTTGATGCAACTGGACTTACCGGAAACCTGTATTGCGTAATCGGCGTATCACTTTTATATTTTTATTTCTTTTCTTGATACAGCACCACTATTATGGATAAGAAAAAAACTTTATTTCGGGTTCAAAGAGCAACATCATTTTTAAAACAAACAAAGACAAGGCAGCATTAGGTACAAAACAATTACATGTAACAAGAACTTTATGCAATGTCCTGCAATTGTTATTTTACACGTCGACCACAGACACTACACACATTACGAAAACTCAAAGTTTTATTAATTTAACCACCTAAATCTTTGCTCAGACTTGAAAGGCAGTATGCTAAATTTTGCAGTCAGTACAGTAAACCAGTAGTCCCCAACCTGCGGATGAATTAGTACCGGGCCGTAAAATTACAAAATGCATACTGATGGTGGCACCAATCGCTTTCTGCGCGTGTGATTGGTCGACTCTTTTTCATTCAAACTGGTAACTTCATTTCAGCTGCTGAAAAATAACAATCATCACAGTACTCCCGCCCGGGCCGAGGTAAAATTGTTAAGCCTTGACCGGTCGGCGGTTACCAAAGGTTGGGGACCACTGCAGTAAACCACGCAGCCACGGCAGCGAAGGCTGCAACATGTGACAGACTAAGTTACCTTAATACGCACAAAAACATCTTTACGAACAATTATACCAGTGCAGCTTAACGTGACACAAACGAAAAAGATGAAGAATGCAACGAAGCACTTTACCTCTTTTTTCTGACGAGCAAGAATCTCGGCCTGCTTTTGTTTTTCAAGCTGCTCGAGCATTTGCTTTTCCATTACTTTTTTCATTTCTTCAACTCGGCGAAGCACCTGTAATGTTACCAAATGTTTCGTAGTTGTTTCTCTCTCTGGTTTCGTTGGTTCAAGACCACCTAACTTAGTTTTTCTGTACACTAGATTTGAAACACTGTATTTGTGTTTGTCTCAGACATAGGGTCCATATAAAATTAGTTAAAAAACACAAGGGTACAGAAATGGTTAGGTAGGAATTCGTTGGCATGCGAGTCAATATTAAAAACGAATAATTACTTTACAAAGCACCAGTAACTAATGCTTTCAGTCATCATCACACATATACATACTGGGAAAAAAATGGAGATTTGCTAAAAGCATCACACAAATTGAGTGGATAAAAAAGTTGGATGAATATGTGCATCGCCTCATGAGGGCATATAGATTTTTTTCTAATCAAGGCATCGAATGTCCTGATGCTGTTCTGGTTGTGTCCAGCTGTACCGAAAGTTCATCAAGGTAAACAGTGAATAGATATGGACTCAGAACTCCCCCAAATGGTCCAAACCCATTGGTTACAGTGAAGGGGTCTCACAGGCAAGTGTCCCACTTCACTTCCATGACCTGAATCCTATACGAATTCACCAACAGTCGTACTGTGCAAATAGGTAGGACTCAATTATTTCTACAAACACCCGGTTGTGGTGAATTCTGTCAAATGCTTCAGGTCAGGTGTTCCTGACTTTTTTGCTCCTGCATTCCTAAAACAAAATTTGTTCAGACCTTACACGACCTGCACTTTATATTCAAGAACTAGCTTTCAAATGTTTAAAAAAGGAATTTAAATTTTCTAATATTGAAAAGAAATCAAACATATTCAGGCGTATGCAGAATCGCAGGGGATTATTTTCAACTGCAAGAAAACTGTTTGTATGACGTTTAAGGCTAAGAGTGCGATAAAGCACAGCCACTCCATTATTGCAATTGGGTGGTCAATACTTAAAATATGTTGACCAATACAAGTACCTGGGGATTATATTGGATACTGAGCTCTCAGATGACAAAGACATTCAGAGACAACTGCGATGTCAATATTGTGCTGCAAAGAAGCTACGAGCCTCCTTTTCCCGATGTTCAAATGCAGTTAAAAACGTACTTTTTCGTTCCTTTTGTACGCCCATGCATGCATCACAATTATGGTGTAATTTCAGGAAGTCATGCATGCCGAGATTGCGTGTGGCATATAATTTTGGATACAGAGCTCTATACAATCTGCCCTGGTGAGCGAGTGTTAGTAGCCACCAGGTTCAATGTAACATTCCTACCTTTGAGGCTCTGTTACGAAAATACACGTACCTGCTTTTCGAAAGATGCAGAAAATCTAACAACATATGGTTACGTGCTTTGATGCAGTCAGATTGATTGTATTCATCCCTATTCTTTGAACACTATAGTCGCATTTTACTCTGTGAATGAATGATCCAACTTTGCAGTATCCGTTTGATTGATGGCATGCCATGCCACAATGCTTTCGCATTTTACTGAGACTCAACAAATTTAGGAATTGGCACCCTACTCTGCAGTAGTGTTGTAACACGTGTTAGCTAACTTTAGTGTTAAGAATGTGTCTACAACCCAATGGTTCTGTCTTCAATGCAGTTGCGAAAAGTGTCTGTAACCCTGTGATTCCGCCGGCTTCAATGCCTTGTACTACGTTCTGTATTGTCTGTTTTTATCGACCTGCGTTCTGCAGAGTGTGTGTGTTTAGACTATGGACTTCGTGTCTGCTCATAACAAATAAATAAAAATAAAAAATAAATCTTTAGTTATAAATCTACATGAAAACAAAAATATATGATGGATCCACAAAAGTGATTTTACATGCAGTCCATTTGTTTTATACAAGTAGGAAAAACGGCTGTTGGATGTGGATTCTGCAGCTGCTTTTCAGAAATTTGAGACAAGCATTTTGTACCAGCTTGTTGCTACTCAAAAAATACACCAATGCATCAATATTTTGATAGACTAACTTTGATACAAATCCAGTATCCCAAGATATTCATACTTTGAAAAACGTCAATACTGATGTACATACATCTAATACAACTAAAAATAAAAGCTTCCAATTTTCAGTAGTTCCTTTGTGATATCAACCCGGGTTTTATAACATTTATTATACGTGATGTGACAGACTCACAGAGTAGTGCTTTTTAACCCTTTACAACTTGCCACCAAATTTTATGTGCCTTTTGGAGGCCCACTATATCACAGAACAATCTAACCACCAACAATAAATTGTTCTGTGCAAACTATAAAGTCAACTTATTTTTGGACTGCACAGAGACAGTAACAGCTGTTGGTTCAAGCTTTAAATGCTACTTGATACTCAGCACACGTTGATAAAAATATTCACTTTTTGATCTGATTGAATTCATGTGATTTGTAGCTCACTGGTTGAGAATCATTGCAATAGAAGTGCAACAATGTTAATAACATTTCATGCACAAAAGAAATGAACAACACCATATCATGGTGTTTTACAATGCATGTGCTTACTTAAGAATACCAAAAACAACAAACTAACTCAAAATGACATGTGAAAAAACACAAAAATTAACAAGAGTGTATGGGCTAAGGATACCTTATTCTGCATCACAAGTATGAGATTCTCTCACTTTATATGATATTTTTTGTGAGGACCATGTAGGCTACCCATTCAGAAGTAATAGGCCGTGAGTGTTTTGATGTAATTTTTTTCAACCATATGTACTCACTGGCACAGATTGTATGGTTACCAATTTACTTAAGCTTAGTTGGTTCTAGTCAGAAAAATTTTTGAATATAATCTTGCCGTTTTCTTAAAGTGGTCATGTTGCTATATTGTGCAAATTGCAAAGATTTGGCTGTAGTTGTTGAGCTGTTGCATTTATTTGCAGGAAAACATTCAGAAAGTCATTGTCTTATGTCAGGTACACAAAAGCAAGTTGATGTTATACATTTACATTGCAAGAACAAGATGGAGTTACCTGTGTAACATACCTGTCTTCCAATAGACATGGAATCTGTGGGCTAATGATCATATGTAAGGTTTGTGACACATTATGTAAGTCATGTGATGTGCCGATGACAATTATTTACACAAGAACAGAAGAAACGCTAGGAAATATTTTGCTCTGTTTGTACTGTCAAAGTGAGATTTTACTTAAAGATATATCACAACAGTCGATATTTATTTCATAGCTCAATCAAATTTTGCATGCATTCAAATCCTACCTTAGCATGGCAAATACGTTGCTGGAGAGAGTAAAACCTTTTCAATTGTGCACTGTTTAAATTGAAAGGTCAGTGAGAGCCAAAAACGAAAATACAAGTATACCCAATCTTAGCAGCCATTTCATTCTTGATTTCATTAAGTTTGAAGCTAAAATTTGTTGCATATTACATAATCACAATTAAATTACCTCTCTTTCTATCTCATCTTTCCGTTTTTCAAGTTCTTCCTCAACGCGCTTTGCAACCATTTCCTCCACACGCTTGGCTGTTTGCTCTTCAATCAGTTTTTCTTCCATCAATCTTTTTTGTCTAAAGATTAAAAAGTTTCATAACCACCCTGACCACTTTGTATACAGAATTACACAGTGGTCAACAAAATTTTTGACTTTTAATTTTGACACCACAAGAAGTTATTAATCCTTGAGCATTTTCTTATTGCTTACTTGTCCATAAGGATATAAATTGAATTGGCAGGATATCAAAACTCATCAATATTACTAACAGAATAGAAACAAGTGGAAAATTCCAATTGCTAACCAGTGCTAAGCTTACATATTACATCAAAACTATACGACTGGTTAAGCATTGCTTTGTTGCAACAACAAAATGAATGTCTTAAAACTACACAAAATGCAGTTGTGAACAGCCAGAAAATTTTGGAACTCATTTGGCGATATTTCTGAACTACCACACAATGTCCCAAACCTGATATTGAACAACACTTCACCATTAATTTAGTTCTATGTCAGAACTGATTAGCTATATATATATATGCTAATACCAAACATGCTTAGTTAAACAGTACATGTTTATAGTTACGGGTCCTAGTATATGGCAAAATATCCGCTGAGTGATGGTGTAATATTCTCATTTTTGTACTTCCTTTCTGAAATACCTTGAAAACAGATTTGACCAATTTAATAAAAACAGTCATTGCAAGTATTCGCTAACTGCACCAAAGGCAAACTACACTAACACAAAACTGTACAGCAACATTTTCTAGCATGTCATCACGGCATACAATGGTGCATTTTTGAACAATGTAGACAAGTTTATTTTAATCACAGCAGTGTGCATTGTACAATTTTGAAATCAGTTTTATTTACAGTGCTTAAAACCAAGGACGAAACAAAATTAACCTTTGGTGCCAGGTATTTTTTGGGTGAAACCTGGTTTCTAGCATGACTTAGCAACTGCATAACTCGCCAGGCGCTTGTGCCAGAAAGCTGTTTAAAACTCAAAACACCGGCAAGTCTTCAATGAAAAAAATGTCTTGGTTTTCATATTTTTTGTGAGTGATGTCATAAATGGAGTAGTTTTAGGCCTTTTTGACAAACTTCATCTGGATCTAGGCCCAAACCACTAAATGGTAGTATTTCGTTTAAGTTTTTATTGGAAACTAGGCTAAAACCCAAGTCTTTTGAGACTTTGGATGACTTGCAAGGGTTTCAGGTTCAAAATTTATGACCTATAAACAACAAAATTAGTAATTAATCCACAAATTCGATATTTAACACTTCGACATCCGGCTGCTTTCGAGGATTTTCGGAAAAAAACGCCTAAACGCACGTGGCTTTGTGCAAAAATATCTCCGCTCCAGTTCGGGCTACGGAACTTGTCGAAGCGTCAAGTCTTCTAGTCTCCACTCGAAAAAAATTTTTGCTTGGGGGTTGCAGGTTTTTTGTGAGTGACGTCATAAGTGGAGGACTTTTAGGCCACCTTGCCTGGCCCTGGGTGCTAACCGTTAGGTGGTAGTATTTCGCTGAAGTTTTTACTGGAAACTAGGCTACAATCTGAGTCTTTTGATACTTTGGATGACCTGCTGGGGTTTCGGGTTCAAAAGTTATGAGGTAAGTTAGTAAAAATATTTGACTAATTAG
>Ga0210059_1009764_pt1 | contig 14924 bp, 6 predicted proteins | sample Ectturendosymbi2_FD_188042 | JGI IMG/M metagenome (GOLD analysis project Ga0210059, IMG submission 188042) | Ecteinascidia turbinata endosymbiont from Florida, USA - Sample 2 (SPAdes) (version 2) | ecosystem: Host-associated > Tunicates > Ascidians > Unclassified | place: Key West, Florida...
TTTCAAGGGTTTATGGGGATGCCGCAGCATTCCGAACAAAGTTTTACAATGTTGAAGAGTTGATTTCTTCCCCAAATATAACCCCAGCAGATTACAAGGAACTGTTCCCAATGTTTGTCTTTGACGTGATAAAACAAAGTGAAAAACTCAACTCTGTGACTGAGATCAAGATAAAAGCACAGTTCTCAGCAAATGTAGCTGCAAACACAGAAGCTTTCGCCGTTGTCATCAGTGATAAAAGTCTCATTTTCCAGAGTGATGGACAGAAAATGCATGTTGAATATTAAAAAACTCTTTTCAAAAACTGCCAATGGTCGAAATCGGATTATGTTTATAGCCTTGAAGAGTATAAACATATTTTGACGATAGTTCTTTGTAATAAATGAGTATCACACCTTAAAGTTTGCGTTTTTTTACAAACTATTAAGACATGAACTACCCATCTTTGAACAAAGCTCAGGTAGATTGAAGCAGCCTCAAACAAATTTACCAAGCTCAGACAGTCCAGCCAGGACCACTTTTCACATTGATTGAAACAACCTCAAACAAGTCTTACCATTTGGTGGTGAAAAGGGTTAACACAGAGCACATTGCTTAGCAATTTCAAAAGCATTGATTATGTAACAGCAAACCAGCCAAAATTTGAGGTAAACCATTACAAACAAAAAGAAAAGCGGTCATGCTTACCTGAATATAAACACAGTCTTTAACCTATTACCTGACAATTTCAAAAACATTGAACTAGTGATGCTCTGTGCAACCTTTTTGCATTCAGATTTGAAAAAACAGAATAACTATAACTAATGGATGCTCAATCTCTAAGCAATGAATAACTCTGTATGCACAATACAAGAGAATAAATTAAATTCAACACCTTTTAACAGATGCAAAGAGCTTGAACCAATGCACAATCTTTCAAATGATAAGTTAGAAATATCTTTCAAACAATTAAGAAAGAAACATGCAAACCTTAGCCTATGCCTAAACAACACACAATCTTTCAAACAATAAGTTAGAAACATACAAACCTAATCTATGCTAAACTATCTTTCAAACAATTAAGAAAGAAACATGCAAACCTTAGCCTATGCCAAAACTATACACAATTTTTCAAACAATAAGTTAGAAAGATGCAAACCTAATCACCCCATACCAAACTATAAGTAATAAACATGCAAACCAACCACCCTATGCCTGACAACTTCTACAGACACTTTGAAACCGACTGTGTGACACTCTGGTGGTGAAATAAAACACCGTTGTGTGCGCAATGGCTCAGGTATCCAAACCGTCACGCTTTTTGACAATGGAAAACCACGCATAGGGGCAAAGCTTGGCTTCGCACGCAAAGTTAAAGAAAGTACATTCAAACGAAACAACGCGCTTCGCGAATGACTGTGAATCACAAGCCAAACAAAGCAATCAGCTGAAAAAAACAACTTGGCAAACCATCTGAAAAGGCGACGGCAACATGATGGTAAAATACCAAAGCAAGCAGGCATGGGAAGGTTTCGACTTTCGGACAAAAACCTTGACACAGGCTGACAATGCAAAAGAGGGCTCAACAAAATACATACATTAGGTCCAGGCTTTCAAAGATGAGGATAGACAGAGAGGCCCAAGGAAACACAGAGGGACCCTGGGAAAGACAAGTGGCCCTGGGGTGGGGAATTCCTATGCTATTTTTGGGAAGACAAGGGCTCTGGGGGTGGGGGAATTCCTATGCAATTTTGGGCAACGATGAGGAGTTGATAAAATAAACAAAGAAAAGAGCCGGACCCCTCAATCCCCAGTTCCTTACTACTTGCTTGAGACAGTAAGGAGGGTGTCACCTGCAAGCATGGTTGTTCTAAATCATGAAGCTTTGGGTAAATCGTTCATATATAAAGTAAATAATAGAGATCCAAGTGATGAACCTTGAGGCGCTCAACGGTTTATATTTAGAATATCTGATATACATCCTTCAACCACAGTAAACTGCTGACGATCTGGTAAATAGCTAGTCAACAATCTTAATGGAAAAAAGGGTTCAATTTGTGCAGGAACATGCTATGGTCAATTGTATCAAACGCTTTAGGAAGATCACAAAATATAGCACAAGTAATATATTTTTCTGCATTATTTTTAATAGATTTTTGTGAATATCGTAGATAGCCTTTGATGTAGGCAGTCCACTACAAAATCCATACTGAGAGTCAGATAACATCTTATTTTGTCCCAGCTATCTTTTGCCCTGATCCACAGTGCTGCTTTGTTACTAAATGTTGTGTTGGTAGCAAGTCACTGGCAATGCTCTTGAAGTTACTGTAGTCCTCATGTACCAATCTTGTCCAAGAAGCTGAAGTTCAGAGTCTTTGGTATGCTCCAATCTAAGACATAATTGTGCCAAATTTACCACATTAGTAGGTGTGTTTTTGACCACTTTTATACTTAAGGTTGCCATAAACTGACTAGAAAAAGCTGATTTTAATGTGGCTTGATTTGAAAATTACAGTGTTTATTTATGCTGAATTTCACATTGTTACTTGTGCCTAGGGATGGGCATTTCAGAATAATTTACTATTCCAGAATAGCAAAACCAAACCCAGAATACCAAATCCTATTCTGTTTTTTTCCTACAATGCATTGCACCTGAGAATTACTACAAAAAAACAAACACCTGAGAATTACAAACAAAAAACAAAAAAGGGTTGTTCTCTCAAAAACTAAGGAGGCCCACACAGCGCACTTTCCTTAATCCGGCACTGGAAATCAACAATTTATCATTTTATCACATTAACAATACATTTTCACAACACTGAACAACAAATTTTTTAATACTAATGTAGTGGTGCATTTTTGCCAGACGGAAGTGATTATGCCAGGAAAGGCCTGATTTTGACAATACTTTTTAGAATAAAATTCATTTATCCAGGCTATAGGTGTCCTTAGACCCACTCAAACTTGGCTAGGGGCCTAGCACAACTACAAACGACTTTGGCTAGTTTCATGCCAGTTCCTCACATAAACCGCATAGGATTTCAGAATTCCAAACCGAAACTGCCTATATAAGAAAAGAGTACGGTTAATCGCATAACGGTAATTCGCATAAAACGGATATTCGAATGGAAATATTCTTTTCATTTGTAAACCTAAATCGCATAGTTAATTTTGAAGGAGTGCAAAGCACACTGCTATGATGGTGTGAAACTTAAGTGCCATTTATCCGCAGCAACTGCAGCCAAAATGACTCCCTTCACCGATGTGCCAAAATTGACACTGCGCGTTCAAATCCTGGCTTCCGCGCGGTGCTGTCTGGCTAGTCTTGTCTTGTCCATACAGGTGTGAAGCTTTGTCACAAAAGTAGCACTTATAAAGTTTATTTTATGGCATTGTGTAACCACCTGATGCATGCGACTATGCTTGACACCTTTGCACTAGATGTGTTAAATTCTCTACAGAACAAAAAATGTGCACTTGTACTGTACACCAACTTCGAATTTTAGTTTTTATTGCAAAGCACTGAGCACAGTACACTTCACAGTTTAAAATGCGGATATATGCCGTACATTGGGCTGTGGACAGTGTGCTGTTTCCACTTTGCTACTTGTTTGACTTCACTCTTTTTGTTTTTTCACATTAATCAATAAGATTCATATGGTAAATGCCTCAACCGAATAATGCCTAACAAACACCAATGGGATAAACTCTTCCTGACGCCATAGGCTAACAAATCAGTTAAGTGTAAATCAGTTACATACAGTGCCCAGCTGTATCAGAACCAAGAGATTTTTAGAACTTCTTGAGGCATTTCTATATTCCACAATTCTACAAATCTTCGTAAACGGCAGCTGTGAGATATAAACGTGTTCCCAATTGCAGTGTGTATAGTCAAAAGCAAGCAGACAAATACTGGCCGCAAGTGTGGGAAACCTTCCTCGACTAATACGCGCAAATTATTACATTACACACGCAATGCGCATGTTTAAGATAACATGCAATGCACGGGCCCGCAACAACTTCGAATTTACGTTTCAACTGATGACTGCTGGTTTACAAAACACTAAAGGATTTCAGAAATTAAAATACTGTGTCAGGAGCAAGGGAATTTTAGAACATCTAGAAGCATTTTTATATCCCGCAGTTCATGAAATCTCTGTGTTCGGTTTGTTGTCAAGCTACAGATAGCCTACTAACGGTGTCAAGACGTACGCATGTGGAGCGATGTGATTGTTTTGTAATAATGGTATACAACGTTAGAAGGGAAATGCTGTTGCCTGTTCCAAAACACTGGCATTAGAAACCTGGAATGGCAGCGTCTAATATTTGATCAGCATTACTGCTGAGTACCTATGGCACAAGGGAGCCTGTGATAACAGTGAAGCGATGCGCCGCTGCTAAAATGCAATAGATTAAGGTTTTCCAAATTTCTGCATGTTAACCGTGATCGCAGGTTGGTAGTAGTTAATTATGCACTGGAAAAAGATCTTTTAGAAGAAGCCGATGTGGCAAGTTATGCAAATATATTTTCAAGCCATTTGTGCAAAGGCAGCTGCTCATTTCACAGTTTTCCTCTCTCCCGGCACTTTTCTAGCTGACACGTTAACAAAACGACTACAACAGATTTGAAAACATGCAAGAAACAATGCACTCTACGACTTACAAATGCATGTAGTCGGTTAAGTAACTGCAGAAATCGCTGCGTATATTTATGTCTCACAAAAGCTTATGTGGTGAACTGCAAAATGTCAGTGTATTCACAATAGTGCTAAGTTTCCACTTGCCCGTGTGACGCAAGAGAAAAATGCAGGGAGTGGACCGAAAAATGTCTGTATGTGTGCTCTTTTCACGCAGTGCAAGAGAGAAATGTCTGTGCATGTGCAGTAGTGCTTTTGTTTTCACGTGGTACAAGAGTAAAACGCATGTGAATGGACTGAAAAATTATGTTTGTGTGCATTAACTTTCATGTGGTAGAACCAAGTACACCACTGATGTTGTAGAAGATCTAAACCGAATCCAATTACCTGGTTTAAATTAGCATTTTGGATTCGGATAGTTTAGGATCTGGATTCAGTGTTCCTAAATGGCCATCCCTTCCTGTGCCTGTATAATCTGAAAAAGTTTGTTAATCCTTTTTTTGTAACATTTAACATGTGCTTTGTCATGAGTGCATTTATGAAGGTTTACTGTGAGTTTTTAAGGATTCTGCTGACACGGTGCTGCTTTCTTATAGCAATGATTCAAACTTATGCATATTGATATTCAATCTTGAGCTGACCATGGGTCAATCATTATGCTTACTCAGCTGTAATAGCAGCCATGCACAAAACACAGATGCAACTTCAGAAACAACGGCAAAAGAGAAAAGTATTAATAATGATAAGCTGATGTTTCAAAAGAAGAGGCAACAACAAGGACCAAATAGGCACAGAACATCTAAACATAGAACATTTACAAAGCTTGGAGCATATGTCAAGACCATGTGGATCAAATTTGTTCATCAAGATCAAGGTGTTTTTGAACTGTGTTCAAACTTGAAGAATAAAATGTGGCAGTTAACTTTGCAACAGCAAAGGTAACTACTGTCACTACCATGCATTAGATGGCACATAGTAAATTGGGGAAAACACTTGCAGAATGTTGGATTAAAGCGTAACTGCCTTACCTTAATATTATCAGAAATATAAGGGTATCATAGAATTAGTGCTGCTGAGACATTATGGCAAATATTTGAATATATGAGGAGGCTGTAAACAAAGGTGTGATGTTTCTTTTGAAAGAATCACCCATAATTCAATGAGAATGTGAAACTAGGGATTTTGTTGCCTGAATCAAGTCAAAAATCTAACAAAATAAGAACTGAAAATTGGGCAAACTGAATGTGTTTCTCGTAAAATATGCAATTTAAAACTATAGCTTAAAACAGGGGTGGGCAAATAGCGGCCCGCGGACCAAATGTGACCCGCCACAGTGTTTGAAGTGGCCCGTGGAAACATTCAGAAAATATCTTCAAATCTGAAATTTCCTTGAACATATCACAACAAATGTTAGTGCTGACTGCTTAGGCTATTTTAACCGAGACTTGCTTCTATTTCACTAAGGAGGTACGGCTCTCCGCCAAATATGGCCTTCTCAAAATGACCTGCGAGACAACTTAATTGTCCACCCCTGGCTTAAAAGATTTCAGGCAGGAAATTTATATAGTAATTATTTTGTGACGTCATTGCCCCTTGTGTTTCATGGTTCAGTAGCACCTTTTTTAAATTTAACTGAATTTCCAAAATGTTTGTGGAGCAATTGAATTTTTGAATGTAGGGACAGAACACATACAGGTATGTTGTATCTTTTGCAGTTAACTCAGTGGAATTAGTTTTATTGGTAGGTTCAGCTGCTTGCACAAGCGCTTCACTACAAGAACATGGATGGACTATTATGTAAAGATGTTCTTGATCGGCTAAGTTCTTGTGTTGTGGAAGAAGTTGTTGTTGATCAAGAAATTGGCCTTAAACTATCAAATGATGAGGTTGAGAAAATAAGAAATGCTGCAAAAAAGCATGACATTACAGCTCTTGTGGAGTGCAGTGCTTCATGGCAACAGGTACAATGTTGTGTGTGACCGTTCATCTTGGCAGCTATAGCAAGTTGCAAAAATATAGTTTGGATTATTTTCATTTATTGTGCTTTCACTTAATTTTCTTTGGATTTGCTAATGAATTTTTGGTAATTTCACAAAAAAGGCTTTAACCATTGTTGGGCTATTTTTTTGCTGTTTTGGAGCTTTATCTGTGACTATCACAAAATTATCATTGCAATACAGATGTTAGCATGACATGTGCTAGACACATAAAGCTAATCCTCTCCTATGACTATGAAAAACAGATTCCTGTAAAAATTTGTCTGGAATCAGGAAAGCACCGCCTTTATTCATCACAGTTTCAGAACTTGGCACATCTTATTTTGCCTAATAACTGAAATTTATGCAAGGTGTGCATACCTTTGTTTACACCTCTGAAATTGTCTAATGTACTTGTGACAACCAAGCAATATTCCCACGCAGTGCCTTGGCAGTATTTGCAATGTGGCATAGAGACAAGATGAAGAATAAGGTTATTTTACAGCTCAATATGTGCTGACGTTTACCCAGTATCATTCTTTGTGGGAGCAAATTATCAGTACTCAAAAGTGTTGGTTGACTGTTTTGACATAAAATTAAAAAAAAAAATTGTGCTTGGGGGGTGCGGGTTTTTTGTGAGTGTCGTCATAAGTGGAGGACTTTTAGGTCAACTTGGCCCACATTGCCTGGCCCTGGGCGCCAACCATTAGGTGGTAGTATTTCGCTGAAGTTTTTACTGGAAACTAGGCTACAATCCGAGTCTTGATACTTTAGATAACCTGCTGCAGTTTCAGGTTGAAAAGTTATGATGTAAGTTAGTAAAAATATTTGACTAATTAGCCAATGAGATAATTAATTAATTTGTTTATTTTACATCATAACTTTTGAACTAATAACGCTAGAAAGTCGATCAAAGGCTCAAAAGACTCGGACTCGAGCATAGTTTCCAATGAAAACTTCAGCGAAACACTTTCGCCTAGTGGTTGGGCCCTAGGCCAGGCAACATCAGCAAAAATGACCCCAAAACTACTTCACTTATGACATCAGTCACAAAAAATCTGTACCCCCAACCAAAAAATTTTTTTTTCGAGTGCAATCTACTAGACTGGCTGATCTGTTTGAGCCATTGAACAGCTCTCTAGCGCAATCGGCGGAGGAGCTAGGGTGTTGGTAAGGAAACCGAAAACTGCTGTTTTTAGGCCGAAATCGAAGTGCGAATATATCGTATGCCGGTTCTCAAATTGTTAATATTGTTTGCATAGTACAATTTTTTAAATTGCAGTTTACAAGGAACTGGAATAAGACAAATTTCTTTCCCAAGTGTTAGCACTTGGGTGTGTATTATGTTGTTTCTGCTTGAGCAACTGTAGAATGATGATTTCAGAATCGGGAACGGTTGTGGACTTCCATACTATCAACATTTATGAAACCATCTGCTGTTCCTTCTTTCTGTCCATCTGCTGTTGATTTTGCATGGGCTGATGTAAGCATTCGCATGGAACACCTTTGGAAATACTTGGATCTTTCTCAAACTTCAGGGAAAAAGGTGATGATCTGGTTGTTTGCAGATATTTAACACTTTGACTACTGATCCACCTATCATGTGCGATGCATTCACTGCCAGCCTTCTTTCGCCAAAAGTACTAACATCCAAATCTTGCTGATCATGCAAACCTGAAGCAGATGTAAGATGAATTTTTTTCTACATTACGCCAACAATCACCCATAAAAGACAATGTAACTAATTCATGTCCTACAACCTTTACAGAACATAGAAAATGTTTTTACAACTAATTTCTGCTCAAAGTCATCTTCCTGTAGATTGACAATGTGCAAAATATGCTTTGGCAAAATCCCATTGACACAAACCAAAGCACAATTAAGTGAAAAAAAAACTTATTCAGAGACAAATTTTTGAGCATTCTAGTAGTTCCAAGAGAAAACTGTGAAATGCCAGAAGGCAAAGGTTTGCTTTTTAGTCTAAACCCGAGGTACCTTGTATACTGGAAGTAAGTTTTGAATTTCTGACACGAGTTACCTTGTAACCTGTAGTAAAGTGTTGAATGTTTTGGCATTTGTAAGAGATATTGTATATGAAGCTTGATGAACATCACATTTGGAAGGGTTACAATTTATCTATCAACTGTGCCCTAGAACTTCATTATAACAACAGCTCTATGCTTCAATAACATGTTTTCATTGTTAAAGCTGATATCTTTGCAAGGGCAGCCCTTGTGCATTAAAAAAAATTTGTTAGTTGCGGGTAGCAGCTAAACTAAATTTTATGCTGTAATTTCAAAAATTATTATTTTTCAATTCTTATTCACTGTGTCTGCAAACAGATCATTTACAAAAAAATTGAAGAGATAGCGTGAGGTCTACCGCTGCATTATAAGAAGAGAGGTAAAAACAAGCATACCATCATATATTTATATACATTTGTTCTAAGTGATGCACACTTCATACATCTTCCAAAAATGACACAAACAGATCATTGGAATTTTTTCTCATCACCTTCCAGCAAAAATTATCAAGATGAGACTGGAACAGCTGATGACCAACACCTCGAATTCTCTTCAGTGCCGTTACCAAGCCTAGCTGCTCTTATTGAAAATTTATTGCAATCGTTACAATAACAATTTCATTGTTCTGTGACAGGAGTCTGGTGTTCCATGGTGTTGTGTAATGTGTTCCGTATGACTACTGCCTTGCCTTCAGCATAAACTTCTCATTTTGTGACTCCTGCCTTCGTGTTTGGTGGTCATTTGCAGTTAACACGACATGGTTTTTCTCTATTGTATGTGCAGGTAAGAAACAACCAAATGTTTCTGATTGGTTGTTTCTTGCCTGCAAATACAATAGAGAAAAAACTAGTTGAATTACAGAAGTTCTACTAAGCTGTATCCTTGCAATATTCAAAGTCTCAAGACAATAGGCTTGTGACTGAGACCTTTAACCTTCAAGACTAAGACGAGACCTGAGACCTTCAAGACTGAGACTTGCAAAAATGGGTCTCGAGACTGCATAACTGGCATTCATTAACTGACTTTCAACAGATTACAAACACTGCACCAACTTGCCACCTTTCACTGCATCTGCAACACATACATCCTGCTTAGCTCTAGCGCTTGGACACCATTAGGACTAATGGTGTCCCATTCAGAACAAAAATGTTCATTTTATTGTTATTGTGATTTGCATTGTTCTGCTGTCAATAAATTGTATAAATCAATTACATTCTGTAATTTCTTAAGAACGCAACATCCGCTTCCAATGAATCATTGATTTCAATGTGGACTAATTACCTTGCTTTTGCATGCAGCTGTTCACCATCTAACCTAACGGTTATAAAAGTAAGTTGTTCTATCTTTTTTTCATTTAACTTGCGTAGTTTAATGTTATGTTTCATTGGTGAGCTCTTTGTAGCTACTTATTTGGTTTAGATTTGCAGATTAATCTCATGATGTCAGGTAATATTTTGATTTTTTTTGTTGGCAAATCCATCTATTTCTACTTAGTTGCAGATATTGAAAAAATTTTCAATGTTTTATGGTGTTTCACCTGATCGTGTGGTGAACTTAACACTTTGAGAGCCGGTGTACGATATATTCGTACTTTGATTTCAGCCTAAAAAACAGCAGTTTTCGGTTGCCTTACCAACGCCCTAGCTCCTCCGCCGATTGCGCTAGAGAGCTGTTCAAGGGCTCAGACGGATCGGCCAGTCTAGTAGATTGCACTCGAAAAAAATTTTTTTGGTTGGGGGGTGCGGGTTTTTTGTGAGTGACGTCATAAGTAGAGGAGTTTTTTGCCACCTTGGGCAACTTCACCTCTCCCTGAGCGCCAACTGTTAGATGGTAGTATTTCACTGAAGTTTTTTTGGAAACTAGGCTACAATCCAATTCTTTTGATACATTGGATGACCTGCTGGGGTTTCGGGTTCAAAAGTTATGGTCTAAGTTAATAAAAATTTTGAACTAATTCGTTAATTAGATAATAAATTAGTTGTTTGTTTAAGATCATAACTTTTGAACCAGAAATGCCAGAAAGTCGATCAAAGGCTCAAAAGATGAAAACTTCAGCGAAACGTTTTGGCCTAGCGGTTGGGCCCTAGGCCAGGCAACATTAGCCAAAATGGCCCAAAAACTATTTCACTTATGACGTACCTCACAAAAAATCTGCAACCCCCAACCAAAAATTGTTCTCGAGTGCAGACTAGAAGACTGGCCGATTCGTTTGAGCCCTTGAACAGCTCTTTAGTGTAATTGACGGAGGAGCTAGGGTGTTGGTAAAGTTGACAACTGCTGGTTTTAGGCCGATTTCAAAGTACGAATGTATTTACCCCGGCTCTTAAAGTGATGACATTATTTGATTGCTACTTCACACTATGTACTTGGTCAAATTTTTGTGCATTTCTATGAGAATTTTGCTCTATTTATTGTGTTCTTATACATTGTCATCTCCCAGCGTTTTTCTTTTCACAATTATGCTTTCTTGTGGAGTGCTGTCACCATTTCCTATAACATGATGGTCAGTTTAGCGTTTTTTGTTTTTGTATGTCATACTGCTTATTGTTTCTTGTTACTAGTATGTTGTATGTGATTAAAAAACATTCCCCTGAGGAAGCCTACTTGAATAGGTGGGTGAAACATCAGCAAAACAATAAAATTATCGCCAGAAGATCGAATTTATGTGCTTCATTTGAAACCTGGCGGCAAATGCTACGCGACAACATGAGTTGCAAGAAGAACAGTAGTTGTTGCTCGATTTGCCTGAAATTTTTAGGCTGATGCCTGTAGGTATGGAGAACATTCGCGTAAATTTTTGTTGAAAAAGACCTAGCACAAAGAAGTTACTGTGTTCTGTTTCCAGGTACGAATATCTTCATACACTCGTAGACAAGTGATTCCACTCAAGGACGAATAAATTCATACACCAGTGCAGAAGGTGTAGTTGGCAGTAACGATCCACATCATATAAAATTTTACCTTTACTTTCAGCAGCATGGTTCAGAAAGTAATTTTATGCAGTGCCTTCAAGTATGTTGGAATCATTGCAATAATGCCTGAATGTCACATCACGAGATAAAACATGACTTTCTTCACTCATGTAGGTAATAGGCCAAGCACATTATTTCACAAAAAATTTACTTCATTTACAACATTCAGAGATCCATAGTGCCAGTGTTGGTTCACTAAACTGTGTCTGAAAAAATCAGTGGCGAAACAAATGTATCAATGCAACACCAACAACACTGCCTGCCCTTCAGTGCTGTATGCAGGCGATTGTGGACATGAATGAACAAGAGATTCAAACACACCAGTATAAACCAAACAAGTCCAAAGCTCCAAAAAATAGTTAACAACTTCTACAGCAAAACTAAAGCAGGCAAATCATGGCCACACAAGCACAGTAGCAAATAAAGCTTACGTGAATTACACCATCCAAGAACTTCACCTGGCCTAAGAGCTGTCTGTGTTCAGTTGCTGTATTCACGGAAGCTAGCCTATGCACTGCACATGAGCATGATGAAGGAAGTCACCAATGCACAGGTTATGTCAAAAACCTTTGCGATTTAATTCAGACCATAAATTCAAAATAATTCAAAACATGATTGCTGTGCAATCATTTTCAAATATAATGACTTTACAATGCAATAAAACCTTTAGAAATGCTAATGTGCAAGCTATCTCGACTCACAACAGAACAACATGGCTGCTCCCTAGACAAAGTCAAAAGAACTTGCAGCAAGAAGTCTCGTCACTGGCTGAAAACAGCCAGAAGAATTCCTGTTCTGCATCAGGGCAACATAGATGAATACATGTAGTATATATGCATCATTCCCATGCAAAAATATAGGGCATATATAGACAACAATCTGTACATGGTGCGTTTGAACAAATGACATTTGCAGACGTCAATATGCACCCAAGGTGTTAACAGAGGTATGCGGGTTGTCATTTAATCAAATTGAGTTGGAAGTTGGTACTGTTTATGAAGAGATGTTTCTGACAGAACACATGTTGCATCATCCTCCAATTTAAGTTGATTTGTGTGTGAAGTTTTGATGAGAAGCATTGTTGAGAAGCCAATACTTGCATATATATGTGGAAACCCTGCAAAAGCGAACAGGTGGAAACTTATGCAACTTGGGACGTACGAGCCAAGTTGCGGAATCTAGAATTACTCAACTGTCTTATCATCTGAAAGGTCTTTGGCTGTTGGCTGTTGAATCAATATCCCGAACAATCATCAACCCTGCTGCTCATCAGCTGATGTTGAGATTGCTTGGTCGAAAAGGTGTCGCATGTGTGGCACCACCGACAAGATGTGTGCTAAGAATAGCACCTAGATGTATGTGGTGTGAACAAGCAATAATAGAATGAGGATGGTGTGTGTTCTCTATTGCTCCTTGCTACCACAGTGTGAAGCTTTGTATGTTTGCTTTTTGGGCTCTCTTGATTGATTTCTTCCGTGGTTGCCTGACTCAGCTAGTAAGCCGAAACAATACAAAGAGCTGTCACATCAAAGGAAACTAATTGTGGATCAAGTTGGATTAAGGAAATTTGCTGTGGTCAAAATGTTTAAACAAAATGTAAAAATTACAAAATAAAAATTATAAAAAAATTGAAAAAACAAACTACAGTATGCAGTGCAAGTTCATGCCAAATGTAAGATGGGCAACTGAAAGAACGACACGCTGAAGTAAAGATACAGAGAAAATAAACAATTACAATCTTTAAATTACTGAAACTGTCAGCATTCAGTTCTTGATAAGTTCTACAATACATAGTTGTATGTCTTTTTCATGTAAGAGATGTTTCTTAAGTTTGTGTTTGAAAATAAAAGTGGCAGAAGACTTAATAGAGTCTGGTACTGAAGACCTCACTTTTGGGCCAACAAATGTGAGGGAACATTTTCTTGAAGAAGAGTTAACCCTTGGTAGAAACAGGTTGTTAGAGATGGATAGTCTTGCCAGGTAAGAATGAATAGAGCTGATTGGAATGAAATAGTAATCAAAATGATTTGGAAGCAGTTTGTTGCAATATGCGTACATGCATTTGCCTACTGATAAGATATGAAGTTTGGGAAGGCATAATATGTTTAAATGCGGGAAATATTCTTCTAGGAGATGTCTGTTCAATTGTTCTTATCAGTTCAATAGCTCTATTTTGGAGATTAATGAGAGGCTGAATGGTTGCGCTGGAGGCACGTCCCCATTTGAGGATTGAGTAAGTAAGGTAGGGTTGGAATAATAAGTTCTAGACAACCTTGAGTGCAGATTGTGTTGTGTAATGTTAAGGTTTGGGTAGAACTCCACAAGCTCTTGATAGTTGAGTTTTCACCTTTTGTGAGGTTTCCAGCTCTTATCACAACACTGATAAGCACCAGGACGAGTTAAATAGAAAAACCATAATTTCACCACTAATTGTGACCTAAACCTTATTTGTAACCCTTATCACTGACTTTCACCTCAGCCTGCCAACCCGACTCTCACACTGACTAAAATTTTGTGAGGTGATCATATCCTGTAGGCTGGCTGGGCTAACCAATCTGGAATGACACCTGAGAACTTCAGGATATACAGACAGTATTGCTAAATTCAATGTGAAAAAACAAAAGGTAGCTAGATTTCATATGGAAAAATTTTTTTCATGCACTGGAAAATACTATGAAATGCTATTGTTTTGCTACTCATATTGTTGCGTAGCATTTGCCACCTGGTTTCAAATCAAGCAGATAAGTTTGTTCTTCTGGTTACCCCAAATGAATGATCCAAAACAAAAAGGAGGAACAACACAACAGATCTCTTGAGTGTATATCTAGAGTTATTCTACCATTCAGAGCCGACTTGGGGGAGACTTTAAATGGATCCTGTAGAAGCATCGTATACGAACTATTTTCAACCTATAACTAATCTAGGCATAATTACAAACTCTAGCTTTGCAGCCGGCTGTATGAGGAATCTCCTGCCTGGTTTTGCTCCCATCTCCTTGCAATGATTCAGCTTGTACGTATCATTCAGCAATATTTGTAAAGCCACAACAGTGACCCACACCAAGCTAATCGATCGCAATTTATTGCGTAAGGAAACTAGTTTCATGTGTTACACATGCCGCTGGTGCTCCCACTGAAGTGAAGTGGACATCAATTAAAAAACTTTAAGAGACAAGGAATAACTTACGAATTGTTGCTTGAAATTTTTAACATGAAAAAACTGAATAGTTTATTGTACCGCAACTGTAGTGTAAACTTTTTCGCTGTCCCGCCCGAACTAACTAGAGTTGACTTTTTTCCGCTGCACGTTACGGTCTGTTGCAAACCACGTGATCGC
>Ga0210059_1009765_pt1 | contig 14922 bp, 8 predicted proteins | sample Ectturendosymbi2_FD_188042 | JGI IMG/M metagenome (GOLD analysis project Ga0210059, IMG submission 188042) | Ecteinascidia turbinata endosymbiont from Florida, USA - Sample 2 (SPAdes) (version 2) | ecosystem: Host-associated > Tunicates > Ascidians > Unclassified | place: Key West, Florida...
TTGCTTTCCCCGCCTTTGTTTAGCCTTTCAACGTTTTGCCTGTTAGCATTGCTTGCAGATTTAAGACTGACGATGCATAGTGTTACGTGAAATCGATTTCCTATTAAAATTTTGCGATAGGCTTGTCTCCCATGTGGAGAGCAGTTACTTGAACTAAAACTAATCTAGCTAATGCGTGAACAAAACGTCGCCCTTAAATGCTTAGCCAGTGCCGTGATTCCCATGTCCAAGAGTTGCACATTGTCTTTTAGTTGCTTTACAAGTAACTCAAAACTAGGAGCTAGCATTCTTGAAAGTTTGCTTGCTATTCTTGTCCTGACTGGCTGTGTTTGAAAGTAACTTTTTAGTCTCTTCAAATGCATTGCCATCAGACCGAGTTACGCCTTGCGAAATGCGTACTGTTGGTGTTGGGACAATATTCATGGTTGCACAGAAATCAGCTTGTATGATGTTTTACGAGGTCATGTCACTGAGATATAAGACGTGTCAATTGTTTGTAGACCCTTGGCAGTTCAAAGTTCAAAGCTGGCACTGGAAATCAGCTTGCTTCCCCGCCGCACGTTTCACTCTACTACCTCGCGCTGCGTAAGCCGGCATCAACTTCCTGAATGTATTGTTGCCACTACCGCTGTTAAGGAGGCCTCCATAATGTAGCTGTGTTGAACGGCGATTGGTGCTGGGAAACTTGTCAGCAGGCTGCAGTGTAACATGTACAGCCTGTTGCGAGACCGGTGTCGTCGCTGTAGGGTCCTAGAGGAAGGCAGTTGCAGGGGTCCGCCTCCCCGTAACTTTATTTATACGTGTTCAGGTTCAATGTGCTCTAGGTGTCCCATCATCAGTGATTTTTATAGTGCCGCAGCTGCCTTTCAAACTGTTGTCTGTTTTTGCTGTGAAGGGGATGTGTCATCATTTGTGGCGTTGTTTGTATTGACGAACCGTTTCGTTGTCGTGACGGCTGAAATGTAAACTGTCATTTGAAGCCTTTTGCTGGCCGGCAATGGCCTACTATGGGAAGTCCTAGTTTGCAGCATGGTTAGGTTGTCACGTGAGGTAAGAATGCAACTGAATGAATGTCGTAATTGCGTAATATTATTGTCAGGTTTGCTTTGCATACAAAAAAATACACTTTTGCTTCACATTGTCTGTGATTTTTGCACTCACAAGATGTCATCAGTGGGGCCATTTTTATGACCTAAAATATCGAAAAATATAACTTTAATTTTTTAAGTATATGATGACATATGACTAAATTTCTGTAATTAAACAACTAGTATGTAAGTTTCTTCATGGACTTTAAACACACACTTGAACAAAGAACAAAACACTTCTGCTTCAGTTGAAAATTACTACAAGCATTCTAATGTCTAATACATCTAATCTATACGTGTTGAGGTGCAATTTCATATAGTATTCAATGTTTGCGTCTGCATAATTTCTGTTTGGATGAATCATTAATTTAAAAATGGTAAAATAATTGCTCCACAGACTCTGAAGTAGAGTGGCAGTTCAACCGTTTTGCATGCAATGCTGGAGAAATATCTGGCTTACTCATGTCCACGATTGTTTTCTACATAATTTTTTCTCTAGCTGTTCTTAATATCCTTTCGCAGTTGCGGAGGATCACTTGATCACTTCCCAAATCTGGAGAATTAATATCATCATAGGCCTCTTGTGCTGTCTATCGAAAGGAATCTTTTCCCAGCAAAGAATCAAACACTAAGATCTTACAGAGTATATGATTCGCCTAATGGGTAGGCATCATCAGATCTGCGAAGTGCGTAGGCAGGCCTAATGTGCTGTGTATGTGGAACTTTCCATTTTACGAATTGAGTGTCAGCCCACTGTAGCATTGGCTAATTTCTATCAACTGACTGGTCAGCTTTTCGTTATTCGCTATATTTTTCACCTTTATCACAATCGCCCTTTCACCATTCCTTGAATTAACAATTTCTGGGATTTGTGGAAGTTTCTTAGCTTAGTAGTTGGCGGCATCCAACCAACTCCCCAAACGGGTAACAATTAGCTGCAGAGGTCTTTCACAGACTATAAAATCAGCTACTCTGGTTCTAGACAACACTTGCTTTTACTGCAACAATCAAATTGTCTGCTTCATTACAAAATCTTGTTGACTCAGTTATGCATTAAAAGTGCAAGGTGGATAACGTGCAGTTGGTTTGGGTATACAGTATTTCTTTCAAAAAACTTTGCCTGCACGACACATAGCCGTCAGAATTAGATGTCAACAAATCCACGTGATCCCTCCTTACTGTGAATTCCTTAATGTTGAATTATCTTTTTACTGTTAGGCAAAACATCAAAAACACAGAGCATTCAACCCACAAAACAGGAGTCATTAAGCACCGATCAAACGTACCACAGTATATGTAAAAAAATTTACCTCTTAATTCAGTGTCATCTATAACAAAAAATAACGGCTTCTCACAAGTTTTCTGCCAGCTTCCTATCATTTGTTTCACTTAGTTTCTTAACTTTCAGACGAAACGGATTTTTGAATCGTTGATTGATTTAATTTTACTAAGGCAATAGCACAGGGGTCTAAAACTCAAAATGCTCCGACGGCCAAATGAGGACTTATTGGCGGTACCTGAACGTTATTAGAAACAGCTTTTACATCTTTATTTTCTGCGAAAGTTATCGTGAGTTATAGGTAAGTCATTCTAGCCGTCTCTACGTTCGTTTTAAAGGAACTTGTTCACTCACTAGCCGAGAATTTTTAAACGCCAGTAAATAAACTCAGTAACCTAAATATTGATTATTTGAAAATTCCCAAAAAGCATCGCGGGCCGCGTGTTTGAGACCCCTGCTATAGCATTTCATGCAGAAGCTTGAATAAGTTTCGTGGCAAAATTTTGTTGTTTATCAGCGTTGATAAATATTTGTAGTGTATGCAAGTATTAGCACTGTTCGTCTTTTCGATGCTCTTATGCTTGAGAGTAACAACATGAAGCTCAACAGAAGCTCTTCGATGTTTAACTACGCAGCAACATAGCAGGCAGTACAGATCACATTTTGTGGTGACTGTGAACTCCTTGAATCTTTTTATTAATAATAGGACCTTTTGCATCGAAGACGTTCACGTTTGGCATGCTCAATTTATAATCTTGCTCGCTTTACAAGAAATATCACAGTTTCGCTAAAGATCAACTTTGACAAATATGTACTGTACTTCACAAAGAGGCGTTAGTAGCATTGCTTGTGATGCATCAGCCTTAAACTGAAGGAATAGCCATCGGTGAGCCATTAGTCACTGCCAAGCTACCAAGCGAGTCAAACCTTTGAGCTCAGAGTAACCTTGGCTCGTAAGATGTCAGCACTGGCTGTGTGCTGACTTACTGCAAGTGTTTATAGTATTCAAAGTCTAGATTGTGTGTTGCAAAAGAATGTGTCAAAATGACGTCACAATGATAATTTACATCAAACAGCAAGCGCTATTAGGTAACAAAAAAAAATTCAAGGGAGTTGGCATGAGAACCCTCACTACCTCTCTCATCCACAAATTATCAAATTTCAGGGTCTACAGGAGCTGTTTGAACTGCATTTACGTAGTCACTAGGGTTCAAAACAGTGCATTTAGGCAAATCATTTTTAAAGTAAAAACGAAAGGACACATGTTATGACATGACTTTTATTATAACAACGTAGGTTATTCACTGTTATCGGTTTAAAACAAAACTTTCTGTACCACCAAAAATATTTCTTTAACACTAGTTGTAATCAGTTTTGCAATGCAGTTACGTTGCATCCTTTCTAATAATGGGAATGGCTTTCTGGCTCGAGTGTGCGAAGCTTCCTTTACCGATCCCAGTTTGTAGAGGAGCGAAAATTGTTGTACTCTCGTGTTCAAATAAAGAAGAAATTATTCTCCGGATTAACTGACCCATTCATGTCTTGCCGCACCTATTCATGTCACACCTGCTCAGACTTGTTCACTAACTGCTATTTAGGAAAATTTCATCCAGTGCACACTGCTGTCTATATTTTCCTGGTGCTTTCCGGTGTCAAGCGAAATTTCTGACCTGTTATTGTTTTTCAGTTATTTTGCTTCTGAAAATAAAGAAATAAAGTCTGGCAATTACTTTTATGATGTGTGTCGTGTAAATTAAAACATTTTGGATAGATGTCAGGTACCCACAACAAGCTACAGCACGGGAATAACTTTAACCATTGAAAATTTTCTGACTTAGTCGTTGACCTCAATCATTTTTATTTTTCTCACTCGGAGGCAAACCCTAACCCGAGACGCTTACCTAAACACGAATTCCCAATCCCTAATAATCAGTTTTATCAGCGTATTTGGTATGTACAATATTACTCTGTGCATGTGCACATGGTGTGAAGTCAGAAATTTCGCATGACACCAGCAAGATGCGGCTTGTTAAGTCCGTTCTTGAGTGTTTCACATGGATATCGGCGGCATCGCTTGAACGTGAAGTAATTTTTTCCTAACTTTAGATACGCAGGCAACATTGAAAAGGACAGGTACTGTAGTAATTCTAACACCCGACGTTACAGCGGGAGTTCGGTTTGCAAGCAGCGACGTAGGTGCGATGAAGTGCCAAGGTGCAATGCTGCGTACACAGCGTTGGAACAAAGTCTCAGCATGGTTTCACGCAGCGAGGCCACGATACAACAAAGCGATTTGTCCGCACTTGTATCTTTGAAGCAGCAACGCGTGTGCTCGGCTTTTTTAAGAAACCTGGAGAATGTAATCAGTAATCGCCGGTGTTTTTGAGATTGTGTTTGCATCTCGAACGTCTCGGCGTATTGAGGTCACCTGCAGCGCAGTTTTCGTATTGTTAGACTGCGGCTGTGTTCTTGCATTGTTTCGCTCAAGGTTCCTGCAGCGTCTGATAGCTTGTGAAAAAAGACGCTGCCACCTTGGACTGCAGGTTACTTATAGGTTTGCGACTTTAAAACAGTAATCATTTTGTGCAGTTCACGAGCTTGGAGTGGTCCAAGCTTTGAGGTAAGCGTGTGGAGGCCGATTCAGGCGAATTCGAAGCTTGTAGCAAAAGTTGGGGTCTTCCCCAGGCGTTGTATTGGAAAACGTGCCAGTGTTCAAAATATGAAAGTTGACCTTGTTAGCATTTGGAAAGATTGCGCACTTCACAAAACCAGGACAAGTATGCAGATTGAAAGGGCTGTGCCACTTGCTGCGTCGCCTAAAATGTAAAATTGGGGTAGAATAACATTGCGATATGTTTCACAAAACGTGATGTGTTTTCAGGAGATCGACCAGAAGTTAAACACTCAGTCTAGCAACGCAATCAGTCAAGGAAAAGGTTTGCCGTACTCGAACGGCGTTGTGAAGAGCAACAACACGGAGGAAAGCGTTGTGGTTGTGGGTAAGTAACTCCTGATGTGGTCGAAGTTCCAGTGTGAGAGATGAACTTTTTTGTAGCAGAATAGCATTGGGATTTCCGTCTCCGAGTTCATCTGCGATCAACTTTGCTAAAACCGTAAATTTTTTAAATTGTTTAAAATTAATTGCTACTCCCACCCCTTCTTAAAAGTGCTGCGTAGGTCGTCCCTTGTGAAGTATCGTTTAATATACTGAGGAGAGGTCTCTCAGATTAAATCAACGTTCGATAAGGACCTGACATAGCGGTTTTGTGAGATTTCTTTTGTGCTACATTAACAGGGCGTGCTCGTGCTTAGTTGTAAACAAGACACTCATGGCATAAAAAGATGAGATTTCGTTCGAAAGCCACGTTCAGATCAATAGTGGGCAAATGCTCGGGAGTCTCATTGGAAATTTTTGTTTACTCAGATCCTTCAGCTATGAATGGCGCTGAGAATTCCAAGAATGAGGCCCAAACGAGCAATTATCAGCAGGTTTTGAATGGAGTAAAATCCGAGACGCCAGCGGAAGGTGGGTCTATAGTCTCGATTAATACAAATGTGTTTTACTAGTTATTTTCCTTATTTCGTGCATTTTGGAACGGCTTTTGGTCAGTACAACGTTTTATAGCGACAAATTTTGCTGCCGTCGTGACTATTCATTCAGTTTAGTAGTGTGATTTGACTTAAACGTAAATCGTGTAGGGGTTCCGCGGAATCCTAGTGTTCCGCAAAACAAAACATGTAATGGGGTTCCGTGAGGGTTCCTCGTTTTCTTAGGGAAATAATTTCTTGCTTCAATATGTTGATGTGTCATTCTGAAATTTTTTAAATCGCCGTGCCGCATTCAGACTCCCAGTAGGCCAATTAGTTGCACTGGAGGTTCAGTGCAGAAAAAGAAGCCGAAAAATAAATATTGATAGTTGTTGCGTCACTGGTCCATTGTTGTGCAATTTAAAAGAACGTTATTGTTACATCACAGTTATACGATGTTTCCGATGTACAGTTCACAGTTGAGTAGAGCAGGGATCGGCAACATTTAGCTAAAACATTCAGTGTGCCAGCAACATACGTTTTTTTATACAAGTCAAGCTCAATAAATTTTCTATGTGAACCATAACTAAATTAACATGTAAAACTTGGAGCTTCTGCGTACCATTAAAAAAAGTGTGCCCAAACAGGCCCGTAACCAGCTTGGGACACTAGGGGGCGAAGAGCTTCCTGAGAGGGGCCCAAATTTTTTAAACGATGTACAACACATTTTTCCATGTGGGGCAAAAAATTGTCTAGGGGGGATTCTTCCCCCATGCCCCTCCTAGTTACAGGCCTAGTGCCAATTGTTGCACGCATGCCGTAGGTTGCCGATCCCTCGGAGTAGAGAGTACTTCGGACTAGAGCTGCTGTTCAGGCTTGTGGGAATAAAGTAAAAAGAGTGTGAAACCCAATTTTTTACTATTTGGTCAAGTCAGATGAAGCAAAATAGCATATTTCTTATGTGAAGCGAAATAAAAACAACAGCTAAGGTGTGGGCGGTAATACTAATGAGCACTGTAGATTAAATGTAAAAGAGGCACCTCCTCCGAAGCGGGCCAAATGTGATTCAATTACCAAAGTTATAAAATGGGACGTCAGATATTTAGGATACGGGTTCTTCATGCCGGATGACCAAATTTTGAATGTAGCAGCTACATTCAAAAAATGCAAGAACTGGCTCTTTGAATTTCTTGCTTTTCAACTTCTGTAACAACTGTTTATTTGTTGAAGTGTCTAAAAACGAAATAATTGATTTTCTTACAAGTAATACGTGTTTTTTTTTAATTTTTGTTAATGGAAGTTCCCTGACAAACGCGAAAGCATATCAGGAGTTTCACGATGACAAAAAGGTTGAAGAGCACTGACGTAAACGCATGAAGCTTGGTGCATGTTTTACAACCAACCAAGATAAATCTGCGTCAAAGTTTAATTGGTGCGCTGGTTTCAGTTGACGAAAATTCAAACCCGAGGTTCGCCACCGCAGCGCAACATCCTCCAACAAGCGTCGGCGAGGAGCCAGCAGCTGATCTTCCTGCCGAAGGAACTGCGTCACATCCGAAGCTCGAAGGCAACGAACTCATAGAGCAGCTGAAACGACAGTTGGAATATTATTTCTCCAAGTAAGTTCGGGTGTCCTAGACAAATGATTTGTGTGAAAACGAAGTTAGATGTGCTGTTTGTGACAAAGGCTTCGAAGACTAACTCGTTCTTTAAATAAGCATTGTCATTTGTCTTTTTTGCTACTTGTCAAGGCTGAAAGTGTAGTGTCTGAAAGAAAACCTTGCCCATTTTTGTTACATTAAAGAAACAACAAACCCTGTGTGAAGCAAATTAAGTCACCGACAGAAACAGGATCGTTACTATGCGGTCGCAACAAAACCGGCCATATGTCGGAACTGTGCTGACATCACTAGCCACAAAAAGCGTATCAGTGTAACGCATTGATTTTAGAATGACCCTCATAACTTTGTGTTGGTCAGATGTTTGCATATAATCGTGGTTAGGCACCAACAACCATCTGTTTTGGTGAGTTGCTCGATATTTCAAGCGTGATACAATCAGTCGTGGATAGGGTGTAGCGTGCACAGGTGCTGCGATTTTTCAGCGCCATTAGCACTCGTCATTTCAGAAGATATACCACCAATGAATGAATTTCAAGCATTTTGTTTGATATCAAGAAGGCTTCCTGTTCCTTTTCGTTAATGGCGTTCGCAATCGCGATGCCGTCGGTTTTGCGGCAGTGACTACTCGGTGCTATACCCTGGAAGCACCGACCACCTGTATAACGGCGCGCTATCAATTGTTAACCATGCGTTTCAATATCTCTCGAATTGATGTCATCAACTTCGTTTTGTCGCCCGCAAATAGGATTGGTGTGTCACGTGCTTCTCTTTTTGGATGGTCAATTTACAAGGAAAAGGCGTATGTGTCGTAAGATTTGCAAAAGAAAAATCACGATTTTTGAAAATGTCTTGGCGAACAGCAGCATGCCTCTTGTTTACGCTTCCTCCTACCGCTTTTTGTACCGCTAATGTTTGTTGTGTGGGTTGTGGTCTTAATACTGGGTTTCAAACACGCGGGCCGCATGTGGTTTCAAACACGCGGGCCGCATGTCCGCAAGGGCATTTTGTGCGGTCCGCGATGCTTTTTGGGAATTTTCATATAATCAATATTTAGTTTATTCACCGGTGTTTTAAAAGGGATCAGCCAGCGAGTAAATTAAGTACCTTTCAAACGAATGTATAGAGATGGCTAGAAATTATTTGCCTATAACTCTGATACCTTTCGCAAGAAATAAGATGGAAGTTGTTTCTAGTAAGGTTCACGTACCGCCATTGTTGCGTCAGCGTCATAATGCGGCCCTCGGTTTAATTTGTAGGTCCTCATTTGGCCCTAAGAGCAATTTGAGTTTGAGACCCCTGACTTAGGGTAAATAACATGTTGTGCAAAACGCTTGCTGATCGTTTGCTAAAAACATAAAGATCATATGAAACTTGTCCACCGGGTTTTCGTGTCATTCTGATAATGGAGCTGTTAAAAAAGCACTTCCCTGAAAATTTGGTAATTATATGGCTGAAAACTAGTCCCGAACTTTGCAAGGACATTGTTGACACGAGGACATTGTTGCTGTCATCTGATGCGCATTGTTGACCTGAATAAGGAACAGCCCTTGTGAACGTTCGGCTGCATGTGCAGTTGTTTCGTCGACAACCGCGTATTTCTTTCCCCATCATTAGTGTTGTGTGAGTAGAAAAGAGGTGGTTCAACGGAAAGTTGGTGTTTTGTGTGTGCGCCGCGGGACCTTTGGTTCCAAACTCAGCGGCTACGCTCGATTTAACTCGCGTTTTTGTGTTTTCCAGGGAAAACTTGCCACGGGATTCGTACTTGATGTCGCAGATGGATTCCGAGGGTTACGCTCAGATTGGCTTGGTGGCGAATTTCAACGCAGTTAAAAAGTTAACGGACGATATAAATCTTGTCAAAGAAGCAATAAAATGTAAGCTGGCGTGTTTCGTTCTGTACGTAGCTTAAGCACCGATAGTTCATGTGTTAAAGCTGCTCACAGGCGGGTGCGCTTGCGTGGTCAACATTACCCTTGCACCTAGCTGACCTTATGCACGCCGCTTGGCAGAAACCAACTCAGCAGCACAGATCGTGAAAAAAGACCACGTTGTCGTTGCCTATTGTGAGAAGCCTCAAACGTCGTCGCGTACGCTAACAAGTGCATTGCTCAGTTCGTTCTTTGGCTTGCGCAGCTTTCTGATAACCGAAGTGAGCGAAGGCAACGCCTTCCAGCCTTTTCACGTAGGTGCATTTTAGTTTGTGCGCAAGCAACGTCACGACTTCGTCAACGAATAGTCCGCAACAATTTTAGCAAGAACGAACAAGCGCGACGAAAGTTCACACGTTGTGAAATTTGGGGCTATTTTTTCGAAAACTTTTTGCTTGACTTGTAATTCAAACACGTCGCAGGTTTTCGTCACTTAATCGAAAACCGACTAGTCCACGCCGTAAAGTGTTTGAGTAATTTTTCGCAAACATGTCAATATCAAGTCGCAGTTAAAATTGGCAATAGTACAGACCTGCTTCACAGACAGTGAGCTTGTTTCTCACCCCAGTTTGTTGGTCCTGGATCAGATGGCTTCGTTGAACATTTCTCCGTTGGAAAACTGCCAAACGTTCTGAACTACTGTTGTTTTGTTTGCCTTTTGTGGCGAAACAGCGCGTTAGACAATAATTGCCGGAGTCGTCCGCGTTGGCCATTGTTGCTGCGTGCAGCATTTTTTCTTCCTATTCATACGGCAGCTTCATGCGAGCCCAAGTAGCAAGATTGCTGTGGGAGGCGTTCTGGCAATGTGCGCTGCGCGGTGCTGTCCCGCTGCGCCACAACCACTTGTCGCTCTGGCCTGTGTGACTTCAGCAGCAGTGAGTCAGCATTCTGCAACTCACGTGCTTCTGTCACTGTGCCGAAGCAGAAGCAATGCGCTTGCATGTGTAAGCCGCAGCCCGCGGACAGGCCAGAGGCGAAAGCGGTTCTACTGTCTGTTATTTTCGTACTTCACAGCTTCCACCATGCTGAAACTTGACGACGGTGAGGAACGTGTGGGACCGAACCACTCGCGGTGCATTGTCATCATCAGGGAAATACCGGGAGATACGCCTGTTGAGGTACTTCGAACGCTGAATTTTTTTCTACGTTCCTCTTGCAGATGTTTTGCTGAAGGCGTTGTCTTGTTCAGTCTTGTTTCAAACTGACTTCATAATCAAGGATGACCGTTCTGAATTTATTCGAAATCATATTGTTTTCTCTGTAGTGAAATGAATCGTGAGTTTTACCTGACTCATGTGAACAAACCAGCGATGTGACGCAAAGGAGTGAAAATTAAACCCGGTAGTAATAGCGTTTTTTGTGGTGGTTTGGCTGCAGCCAGTATAATTCCTACGTTAACAATTGGATGTATGAAAACTTTAAAACTTACTGAACTTGTAAGCATTTTTGCAAATAATTGCTGTAATTCGTATGATTTCGTTTATTGTCTCACAACAAGCATCATGTGATTTGGAGTTAAAACCACGCATATTGTTGAAGTAAGCAAACCAACTAGTTTTCATTGCTTCTGTGAATTCAATTTCTAACGGATCGGTAGAAAATTAACAAGTGTTCACAAGTAGCTAACTAGTAGTAATCTTGTTGTTAACCTCGTCCTGTGGTGTTCAGACCGTCAGGGAGCTGTTCGACAGCAAGGATTGTCCCAAAGTTCTCTCGTGCGAGTTTGCTGGCGGTTCGTGCTGGTATGTGACGTTTGCCAACGAGCCGGATGCGCAAGCTGCCTACAGACATCTTCGTGAAAACGTCGGCTCATTCCGCAATACTCCAATCATGGTAGGAATCCTTAGCATGCTATGTTTTTACGAATACCTCTTTGCTTTGGCTTTGAAAGCGCAGTACGTCTGTTCTGTGCAGTAGAACACAAGTGATTGAATCTGGAAAGCTGCTCAACTTGATTTCCTGGTTGTGAAGCACTGTTAGACCAAAATTTGCTCCATGGACTGGACGTGGATTTTAATTGTTCTTTTTTTCGTTGCAAAAGGAAACAGCCAGCCTTAAGCAACGTTTTTCGGCATTTTTTCTTGTATTTTGTGAAAATTAATATTTAGCCCATACGAGAAAATCGCTTGTGGTCGAAATGTGGATGTCTACATAATTTTGATTCTTGACGTGAATGGATATGCCCGCCTCACTGTTATATGTTTCCTTACCCTCCAGGCACGGATCAAGTCCAAGTCGCATTACGTTACTTCGTACCCACGAATGTCTCAACCGTTAAAACCTGAAGCACAGGCTGTACAACAAGTACCTCAAACTCCAACAGGACAACAGCCCGATCTGCATGCTTCCCAACCCCAGCCGGTAGGCATGAGCTTTGCTTGAAAATCGCCTTGATTGTGCGTGATAATAACGATCGACAAATAAAAGCTCTACGTTTTCTATAGGCTTTAGAGCAGTGGTTCTCAAACTTTTTGAGATCACATACCATCTGATGTTTTTTTAATGTTGGAGTATACACCCCTGGTTTCAGGAGAACGTACTTTGCTCAAAATGTACTTAAGATTAATATAGCAATTAAACGAATTCGCAACATTAGCATAACACACGAACGAATTATAACGCAGAAACGAATTAACAAAGCTTTTCGAATATGACAGGAGAGGTGCTCGCGTAACACATGAAAAGCCCTCACGTACCACAGTTTGAGAACCACTGCTTTAGAGGTATCAGCCGACTGGGCTCTGCTTTCATCTTTTTGCGATGATTCAAACTTGCACATATCTTTGTTCAAGTCACTTCACTCCACAGGGACAGTGCGTACTTTCCTGGACCACGAAAGGCATAGTGCGGTGCGGATTATCAAAAATCTGGGCAATATTCCAGTCGCTGTCTTGATAAGCATTCTCACTTCCACCAAAAGCAAAATAATGACAGTGGTGTTTCGTTTGTTACAGCACGTTTTAAACACATTTGTAGTCAAATCACCAGACAGGAAATTAGGCGCGTGCTCATTAAGCAGTTGTCGCATCCATGTATGTGTTTCTCGTTATCTTCGCGCGAAATAAATAAGTACAAATATGAACGTGATTGGATGCCACTACAAAGGTATCGACGATTTTTAAATTTTCTGTGACGAATATATCCAGCTTTCATCGCGCAACGTCAGGAATCCCAGAAGTTTGATTGAGGCCATGGAAGGTCTGGATCTGAAAGTCAATCCTATTTTTTATTTCTTTGCAGCTCACCAGTTCGACTCAACAGTTCGACTTCATCCAGGTCGCACCGCAGAATCTCGTCTACACTTCTCAGCTGCCCGGCGCCCCCGCACATCCCGTCAGCCACGTGGCCGCAATGCCGACCGGGCCCCCGTTCCTCTCTCGTGTCGCGCAGTCGCCGGTCCCTGCACCGGGAGCGCAGAGCCAAGCGAGCGCAGCGATCAGCGTACCCCAGCCGCCCCAATTTAACGTGATGCTTAACTGGCCAGGCTACTTCTCCTCGGAACACATGCTGGTAAGAAACCACCGAATTGTCAGTTATATCCTGCTGCAGAACAGATTGATTCCTTGCGGTTGCATCACTGTGGAAATCAGAAAGGAGTAAATGGTTTATTGAAACGTGTGTCGCAAAGCCGGATTTGTAAGAATTTTTATGTTTGGCGCAGTTGAGTCCTATCCTTGGTCCCATACTCACCCAGGTTTGCATGGAATGGATGCGCTTTGAAGCGCTTTAAAATAATTTAGTAGTTTTTCAAATAATTCCTTCCTGTTGATCTGTTATTGATTCTTAGTTGTTTTTGCTGAAACTTCTGCCATTCAAATTTAGAATCCTCCTTTCGGTCCGTTCGTGACATCAATCAACCCGCCCCAAGCCAACCTGCAGACGTCGAACACCGGCACCAAGTCCGGGCAACAACAGCACTTGCACAGGTAAGGTGTACTTGAATTATGTGTGGTTCTCATCTTCTATGTGCTCGGGCGCTGAGTGATTTTTGCGGTGCGAACAATGTTGAACGCGGTTGGTATCAATTCAAAAAGAAGTCTAGTGTTTTTTAAATAAAGGATAGCCAGGCAATCAAAGTATGTCAGGGGTGCTAGTAACGAGGGAACTGCCGTAAATGATTAATGGAAATGAATTAGGGTTGGGAACTGTTAAATACTGTTTATGCACCAGTTGTAAATGTTGTGCATGTAAACCAAGAAATTGTGGTTTCCTTTAAGATAACGACCTTTTTTTTCCAGCGTGCTGATGTTTGGCATGGGCGAAAAATCTTAGATTGCATTAGCATGTCATGAAATGCGATTAAATAATAGGTCAAGTGGCGTGTTGACGCGTGACAGGCTGCACAACACAGTGGCATATAGCCCTGTTCTTTGTTGCAGATTTTCCGACGTACACAAAGTTTTAAACCAAAAGTGAGTATCTCGCGAACTAACGTTTCTGCATGTGGGCGCATGTGCTGCGTTGGCGACAAGACCGGCCGCCTGTTGTCAGCCCTTAGTTTGTGCCTGTGCTTAAAACACTAGCATTGATTTCAAGCAAAAAAAGCACAAAAGTCACACGCGATCTGCTTTGCACTTCGCGAAACGTTTTCTTTGTTATTATGATTTTTATGAAGCGCGTTGGGCCCGCTAAGCGGTCGCTGGCCCCTCGATTGACCTTTCCTCGTGCTAGCACTGCGACGTGCTGTCGATCGGGAAAGTCCACTATTTGCGTTTGCTTAATGTTTACAACAACTCGATAAAAACGTTGTCGTTGAAAAGATTTTCTTTCGTGTCTGGTCTGGTGGCATTTTCATGAAGTAAGCCAGCACGCGTCTAGATATGTCAAAGAACTGCACCACCCAGAGTGCAATGGCGGTAAATATTCGTACATTGTTTGAGCACGAACCAACTAACCAACTAAATGTTTGCTGGAGATCCTTGGTTTTTATTTGTCATAGCGTTGAAAACCCGTTTTCAAGGCCGATAAGTTGGTTGGCTACTCCTACTTCCAACTCTCATGACTTGTATTCGCGAGTGGGAGCCACACAAGGATTCAGTGCAAAAATCACTCACATTTGCTTTTAACGCAGGTCCAACTATGGTCGCAAGCCATCGGGAGGCACCTACAGTCAACCTCCGCAAAGCCAACCGTCTGGCACGCATTTCATCCTTTCTAACGACCCCAACCCCCCAGTCGTTGTGCAGGAGCGCCACATGCTCGCTACTCAGTTCTCTTCCGGAGAGCACCCAGCCGTAACGGGTTCGTTTGTTTTCTTTTTTTTGTCTTATTGCGCGCGTTTTGCTATATCCACTGCGTTGTGAGTTAAAAACAGTGCCACGCGTTTCACGGACGTGAGGAAATTATTTTGCTTTAACGATTTGCTTTGAAAATTCGTGAAGTTTGTCAATGTTGGCGAAAAGAAGTTGCATTAGAATCGTAAAGGTTGCATCAAAAGAACGAGCTCGCCGGTTTGCACGCGTGTCGCTCACACACGG
>Ga0210059_1009766_pt1 | contig 14921 bp, 11 predicted proteins | sample Ectturendosymbi2_FD_188042 | JGI IMG/M metagenome (GOLD analysis project Ga0210059, IMG submission 188042) | Ecteinascidia turbinata endosymbiont from Florida, USA - Sample 2 (SPAdes) (version 2) | ecosystem: Host-associated > Tunicates > Ascidians > Unclassified | place: Key West, Florida...
AGACATTTTTGGGGCAACTATAGCTGCAAACGATCATCCATAGATTCACCTATCACGTCCTGCAACAGAAAAGACATTCGTTAAAAAATGGGTTTTTTATCGAACAAAATATGGGTACGCATCTTTTTGGGTCACCCTGTATGTATGCGGCGTGAACAAGCAACAATTGTGTGATCACAGTGCATGGTCTTTATTGTTGCTTGCTGCCACAATGTGAAGCTTTATGCACTTGCCACTCGGGCTTTCTGACTGCAACAAGAGCAGCATTTCAGATGAAGAGAGTTGTGAGAACGGCAGTGCCAACAGTAGTGAAGAAGTTGATTAATGTGCAAGAACTTCTCATATTGTGTTGGCTGCAAGCTCTGTTTACAGTACACACAAAACAGCACTGAAATAGTCTTTATCAGCATTAGTAGGAAGAAGCTCAGGACACAATTAATTTTATTGATCCTACAGGTGTACCAAAATATTGGAACTACAGTACCTACGGTGCATAGAAGCACTTCATATCAGAAGTGATTCTCCGCTCAGTTGTCAAATACACCAATGAAGAAGCTCACAGAGGAGAGAATGATTTTGACTTGAGCATGTGTGAGCTAGAGTCATTCATTGCTATCCAGTATGACAGAGGACTGTTCACCCTCTTCAGATATAGTAGTAGTAGTAGTAAGTTTATTGGTGATAAGGAAGATATTGCATTTTCATAGTAAATAGTTTGCCAGGACGCCCAAAAAAACAGTACATTCATCAAGTCAGGTGTCCCTAAACAAGCTAACATTAAAGACACATTTAAGTAACATTAAAGACACATTTTAAGATATCACCCACTTCATTTTCTTTACAATGAAACTTCAGGTATTCTAATTTTTTTCAGAAACAACTACATGTTGCAGATTAACTAATATCCTGTTTGATGCACTATCCTGAGGTACTTGATGCACTATGTGCCAGGAGCAGACCGATTTGCACCAAGACATGGTGTTTCCAAAAATTTGCATCGATGTGTCAGTGAAAATATAGGTGGTTGATGGGGATGCTTCTGAAGTTACATTTGACCTTTCGTTATGTTTATGCCAAATAAACCCAATAAATACCATATCAAAGTTTTGGGCACTAGCAGATATAGACATTCACTCTTCCATTAACTTAGTTATCCCTCAAACATAAAAAATGTCATAGAACAAGATGCAACAATGTGCATCACTTGCAAGAAACACTCATGGCATATGCTTTGCTAACATAAAAAAGCTGACATAAAAATTTACTGTGCACAACTTTCATGTTTGAAGTACTTAGGTTAGGAAAATAGGGCCAAAAGGGTTGCAGTTTTGTTTTAAAAATTGCAATAAATGTGCATCATGTTATGGCATCTCTAATTTACATTACTATGCCAAGAAGATTTTCACCATTGCATTATAATTATGGAAACAGCTGCTACTGTGTCACATCATCCAACTATCTATATTTATTAGTGGCTTATGTGTCATAGTATAGCCATATATGTTCTATCATCTAAAGCAGGGGTCTCCAAACTATAGCCCGCAGGCCAAATCCGACCTGCTAAGCTATTTGGTCAATAATGAAAAAATATTTACAAATCATCTGTTGATTTGGTAGAATGTAACATATTTTGAAACAATCACATTATTTAAGTCTGGCCCTTGAACTTTTGTGTAATACCTCATGTGGCCCTTTAACAAAAAAGTTTGGAGATCCGATCCTTGATCTAAAGTATTGCATTGTAATGCATTTGCTTCAATACAAGGTTTCTTTTAAGGAAAATGTTAGGTACCTGGTATGGATCTGTAGGGACCCGATTTCTCTGATTTTAGGGACCCGATGATAATTTTCTCTGATTTTAGGGACCTGATTTGAAATTCTAGGGACCCGATTCGGATCCTTAAAACACCTTAAAAAACCTGCTTCAATACCAAATTACTTACAACATAGCTAGTGTAGAAAGAGTTGTGTAGAATTTAGTAGATTTGGTGTTGTTTGCTGTTTATATGACTACAAATGATTTGGTGTCACTTTCGACACTTTCTTAAGTTATGGAGTAGAAAAATGGCAGTAAACCTAGTGTTAACCATGGCTGTGGAGCTGGAACTCAAATTTCATGCTCCAGCTCCAGGCATCTAAATATTTCAGTCTGTCTCTTGAACTATTTGGTACACTGAAAAATAAAAACCATTGTATTATTTGTACAACTCACTTTCCCCACAAAATTTGTCTGTGGAACAGGAACACAAATTTCAGGCTTTGACTCTGGCTCAACCATCTAAAAAAATTTGCTCTAGCTTCAGCCATCAAAAATTGCTTGGGCTCCATTTCACATGGTCTGGTATTTGTTTTTTTCTTGCAAGATTCTAGCTGCTTTGTTATAGTAAAATGATTCTTGTCATTAGAGGAAAATTGTTCCTGCTGTATATGGATTATGATGTCACATATTTATTATGTCAGGTTTTGCACAGCTGGAAAATTTTGAACTTAGTGCTTATTACTGTCATTCAGACTAAACTAACCATGATCTATTTTGCCAAATGTTGCAAACATATATCTCGCTACAAAGGAACCAAGAGATCAACCATAACTTAACCATTAAACATACTGAACTAGTATAAATATATGTTTACTTGCAACTGAAGCTACAGAAACTTGACATGCAAAGCAAACAGCAATCATAAATGTAATGACATGCAAAAATTTGCGTGACAGTGAAAGGTTGCACTTAGCAGTTGCGATTATAATATGCAGTGCGGTGGTGCTTATTACTGAACTTGTTTTGTCATTATCTGTAGAGCTCTACCGATAAGGCTTGTTTGGGCTGATACCGATGTTGTTTTTGTTGCTGATACTGATATTTTTTATTACTCAAACAACAGTTGAAAGACATTGCAGTGCATTTTTTTGCTTCAGTATGTAAGCCACAAACAAATGGAACAATTATGCAACTTAGAAAAGAAAGAGCAGATTGTGAAAAGTTAGGAACATATTACAAACAAGAAATAAAATATGTAAATGAAACAAGCATGAGAGCAAAGAGTAGTTGTGAAGATGTAATTACATAAATCTCATTATATAAAAGACACTAAATGAAGAAGACTTATTGTACAAACAACAATTATGGAATCCATCCAAAAATTTACTCCAACAGGTTGAAGATACAACAGAGTTGCAACATGTCAGTTGGCAATATTTGAGCAACAAACTGCCACAGGTACTTCAAACAGAAAAAGAAAACAGTATTATTATTGATAGAGGTGTTGTTATGAGTAGCAAAAAAATGTTTTTTGTAACATGCCTTACAGTATTGTAGAGTAGTGACAATCACACATAATGCTACATTACAGTGCATATTAAATCTACTCACATGATGTTTTCATGTACTATGATTGGATGTTTTGATCTGTTATGGCTATTGCCAGCTAAATCAAGTGAATCCACAAACAGACAAACATGTGTTGTGTTAAAGTACTCCCTTGTGTGTGTGCTTGTGCTCATACCTCAAACAGCAATGCATGGACTCATTACAAACAGTGATGAAACACATCACTTCTCTGCAATGAAGAACTGTACAACATCATTCTGTGCAAACCTGGGCCATTAAAAAAGAGTCAACCACCTTAGAACGTACCCTGATTTGTTCACAGGCAGTCATCTGCTTAGCACACAAAAACCTGTGAGCAAATGTTATGTCACAGATCAGTTTATTGGGACAATTGTGTAGTAGTCTGTATATTATGCACTACTTGGTGTGGTCAGAAGGCTGCATGTGTGAACAGAGAATTTGCATCATCAATCAGGGACAAAGTAGCAACTTGGGCAGAGGTTCCCAAGTTTTTTTTCTTGCGATCCTTTTTCCAATATATATATATATGCACGTTTTACATGACTCTATACAATCGATTTCCTTATCTGTAGTTTGCACAATGTAGGCTATATCTTAAAACAAGAAGGAATTTTACAAAGACCTGCTATCCCATTTATTCACTGTAAAATCTTTTCTCTGTAAAGTGCAAGAACGAAATTCAACGCTTTATGGAAGAAAGTCTCATGATAGAGTACGTTCTCTGCCAGGTCCATTACAAAATATTTTTTTATTCACTGCCATTTACAGTCTTCTATTTCATGTTGATATCTTTTCTTTCCAAGCATATCTAGGCTACAAAATACGCAGGTGTGAATAAATCTCACTTAAAAGTTGAAACTTCAGACCAGACGTGAAAATGAAACACAGAAGTACCAAAATAATTTGAAAGAAGCGTAACGAAATGATAAACCCAGTCTGCACCCAAGTCAGTTTGGCAAAACAGGTGCGTGGATGGCTCATAAAGCAAGCTTTCTAAAGCGTGGCTCATATGTGGTAGTTGCAATAATCAGGTTGTCTTGCAAATGAGCGTCAGTGAGTCGGTTTCTATACTTTGACTTGATTTACACCATGCATGAAAATGTTGCTTCACACACATACGCGACCCAAACTGAACAAGAGCTTTTGTAGCTTCGTTTTTCAAACGTGCATACTTCTTCGGTGCATTTAACCAAAAACTAGCTAAATTGGAATCCTCAAAATGAATTTTTTGGTTTTCATCTGCCTACAACTATGCTACCTCTAATGCCAAGTTGCCACAAGCCTCAACATCAACTCAAAATGGAAACTGAACATGTCAATACAACACCTCTTCTAGTTCATGGAAGCATTCTTTGAAATTTGCTTGCAAATTTGTCAAGTATTGAACGAGGTCTTGCTTTACACTTGGAAATAACATCTCACTATCCGTTGTTGCAAGAAATTCCTTGTAATGCGGAAACAAACCAACATCACCAGTTTTTGCTCAAGTGACAAAAATAGCCAACTTGTTAAAAAAAGCACGAATGGAAGTTTGAAGTTCAAACACCCATTTGCCTCGACCTTGCAGTGAAATATTCAGCTCATTCAGTTTCTCTGAAACGTCAGTCAAGAGTGCAAGGCAAGCAATGAACAGATCATCTGAAAAAAAGTTGCATTTTCATTTTTCCGGTCATGCATGAAATCTTTTACTTCATTCCTGAGGATAAAAACTCTCTTCAGTGTACTACCGCGTGAAAGCCACCTTACAGCCATGTAAAGTAACAAAGTGCTGTGCTCTGCATTTTCAGTGGAGCAAAGATCCTTGAAGAGTCGGCAGTTCGAATCTCTGGACTTCACAAAATTAAACCACTTTGATTACTACCTGCTTCACACTTCATTGAACACAGATGAAAGCTCTTTGGAAGCCAAAGCTTCCCGGTGACTGATGCAATGTTTGATGTGGATGTGAGGAAATTTTCTTTAAAGGATACCTCAAAATCCAATATTTCTTCCCATCATTGATGGAGCGCCGTCGATGCAACACTCTACGACACAACCCCAATCAAACTGATTCTCTGTGAAAAAAGTATCCACAGCGTTGAAAACATTGTTCCCTGTTGTTGTCAAATGCAATGTTAAACGACAAAGAAGCTCCTCTACTATGCGACATCCACGTGCAAATTTGCCATACACTAACAACTTTTTTTTTATTGGAAACTAGCTTAGAATCCAAGTCTTTAGAACATTTAATCACGTTTCTAATGTTTCTGGTTCAAAAGTTGTGACCTAAAAACTACAAAGTAATTAGTTATCTAATTACGGGATTAATTATTGAACTGTTGCACTCTGATACATCAGTGTGGCACCAATCCGTGAGGCATCACCAGTCATTGGCACACATAGTTAGCTAACCAAGACGTGTACAAGTGGATCGGCTATAAAATAACCTGAAAACGTGTTTGGGGCATTAATGGGTAGATCGAAGTTTGGTATTGTAAAGGTTATTTTTATGATATTGGTATGAATTGTTATACCCCTAAAACACTCGATACCTTTGGTGTCGATACCAAGTATTCATCCATCACTAACGGTTTTGTTGTAACATGTTGGTTGATGCTGTGTGAATGTGTGATTCACCACAAACAGGATGTCCACGAAGAATAACACTCCTATATATGTGACAAGAACAAGCAATAATGGAGTGATTGTGACCTGTGATCTCTGTTGTTGCTTGCTGCCATAGTGTGAAGCTTTGTGCACTTGCTACTCGGGCTTTCTGATTGCAACAGTTTCAATTTTCTTACATATGTAAGCTGGGTAATAATGCTTTTTTCAGAAACAAGCAGTTGAGAGCTTTCAAACAGGCAAAGTTTTTTTTTATATGTAATTTCATATGTGCAAAGGCAATCATTGTATTTTTGTCTTTACAGAGTTTTATAGTTTGAAAGTCTGTATATTAGTGTTTATCAATGTAAAGATGTCTTCAAAATCAAAATCAATGCACAAAAATGGAATAGCTCGTTTGCAGCCAATGCGAGCAACTGAACCGTTTCAGGTAATCTTTGTTTAATCACATTTTAAAGAAATTATTGATTTATTTTAAGATAGTTTATGATTCTTCTTTCACTATTATATCTCTATATATAAATATGGAGGTTGCTGTGCAAACTGTCAACAATATTTTTACATTGCAACAGGTTAAAAATATGTCTCAGGCAATCTGATGAAACCTGAATCGTGTCAAGTTGTCTATGTACTTAGGTCTATGAATACTATCGATTTAGTTTTTCTTTTATGTGACTGGGTAGCTGTTTCATAGTGGAGTCCATGCTTAAATATCAAATAGAATTTTCCAACTTGAGCTGGCTTTGAATTGTTCATAATATATTTGATTTGACCATATATTGAATAGCCATAGGTCTAAACTCAGGTCATCAGTTTATGATTCTTCAATTTTCAAGTTTCCGTTCAAAAATTTTGAATGTGGCAAAATTGACTATAGCCTGGCCACTGTGCTCTTGTTAATGGCATTATTAACACTTTTGGCACTAACGTATGTTCCAGAACATACCTTGTTTTTTGCCACAGAGTCCCATGTTATGTTCCAGATTGTGGCCGTGATGAAGTTTTGGGGGCCTGTCAAAATTTCAAGTGCCAATTTACCCATTAAAAAAAAACAGGTGAAAGCATAATTTTTTGAGACCTTGATTGATTCTCTAGTCACTAGAGTCTAGTGCAATCAGTCGGCCAGTTATGATCATAATTCAGCCGTTCAAACCACTACAATGGCTTACAAGGTCTTCAAAAGTACTAAATTGCAGCTATAATAACACAACTGATTGTGCTAGGGAGTCTATAAACGCCTCAAGCAAGCGAATTTTTATCTAGTTGACATACATGAAAAAATAATATTCTTATTTTTTCCTTTAAAAAACAGTTAAATTGGCACAAAATTTCTTACAGCCCCTAAAATGTCAGTGTGATCACAATGGTAAACAGCCAAATTTGGTGGCAATTATTGTCTCACTAATAATGATTATATCCTTCATTACACTTCAACACATTCGTTGCCAGCTGATGTATATCTACTGTATTTTTCGGACCATAAGATGCACTTAAAATCCTTTAATTTTCTCAAAATGAAATGTGTGCTTTTATCTTGCTGTGCGCTTAATGTATGAATTTGGTTGTGGTTTCTCACCTAGGGTCAATCAAGTGTGTAAACAGTTTTATATATTCAATTGCTAGATTTTTTTGTAAACTCTGCATCGTGTTATGTTGTAAACCAACAACAATTGCAATGAGCAGCACATGTGGTTGTGTGAGTAGCTAGCACATACCTTAATGTTGAAGCACAGATTGTATTACTCCGAGAGGCTATTGTGCACAGAGCTGTATGTATTATTCTGGGAGTCTACTGACTACACTGGCCGCACTGAATCAAACGTGCACAGCTTTCAATTTATTCTATTCGTGTCAAGCAGATTAGGCATGTGTGACAGATTAAAAAGCATTCAAATATTGAAAGTGCGCGTTATGGCCTGTAAAAAACGGTATGTTGTTTACATTTTTTATCCTGTTCCTGACTGACATCCAATCATCCACCTATGTCCAAACTGAAAATGGTGTTTAAAGGCACTGGTTGTGATGTTTTTTTGCCTGGAAACAACCTAAAAGTGTTGTCCTAGACTGACTTCAAATACTATCAGGCTTGGAAATGAGAATCCAAACCCACTGTGGTGCAGAGGTTGCTTGAAAGCATGTTTTTTTAGAGTTTGTCCACCTGGGTGGGACCAGGTTCATCGGATCAGGACTGCGATTTTGTGTGATGGAAGTGCTTTAATAAGCTGCCAAATGCTAAAAATTGTTTTGCGAATGTTTGTGCAAGTACATTTAGGCATGCTGATAAAGTTTATTGCTTGAAGCCAGTGTTAGCTGCTTTTATGGTCTCCCAGTGAAGTGAAACATGCAAAAATTGCTCTGTTAGGCCCAGGCTTGTTGCAGTGGCATGTAGCCTCTTGGAAATGGTTTGATAAGTTGGTAATTGCTTAGTGTAACAGCAACAAAATATTTGCCATGTTTACCACTTTAGCCTACAGGTGGAAAACACCTAGAAGTATCTGCCTTTTGCAGAAGCAAACAGCATTTGAATTTCCCACCAAAACCTACCTGTAATGGTGAATATCGCTGCAGGGAATCCATCCGATATCGAAAGTGTCAAAAACACTAATGTATTTACAAGGTAAAAAATGCCAATTTTGCCAAAATTCTTTGGCACTCAACATACTTTGACTCTTTATTTGAATAAGGATTGACTATGCAAATTGACATGAAATGGATTTCTTAGCAAAACACTTTGCAAGTAGATTTAACAGCTTTTCCCTTGTGTTACATTGTCACATAAATGTGGATGCATGCAGTGCAAATCCTTGCAGAGTTATGAAAGCACAGCACAACAGGCAGATTCCTTGAAAGCCCTACTTCACTTGCAGTTTTGAGTCAAATCTACCAATCAACATCATTAACACTTTGACGTCCGGGTTAATTCAAGCGGTTCGCAAAAAAACAGCTGGATCGCACGTGGCTTTGCATGGGGATATCTCTGCTCCGGTTAGTGTTACGGACCTGTTCGAAGTGTCAAAAGATGCGGGAAGTCTTGGAGTTTGCATTCGAAGCAAAAATTCTTTGGTTGGGGAGTGTGGATTTTTTGTGAGTGACGTCATAAGTGGAGGACTTTTTGGCCAACTTCACCTGGCCCTGGGCGCCAATCGTTAGATGGTAGTATTTCGCTGAAGTTTTTACTGGAAACTAGGCTACAATCCGAGTCTTTTGATACTTTGGATGACCTGCTGGGGCTTCGGGTTGTAAAGTTATGATCTAAGTCAATAAAATTTGACTAATTTGTTAATTAGATAATTAATTAATTTGTTTATTTAAGATCATAACTTTTGAACCAGAAACGTTAGAAAGTTGATCAAAGGCTCAAAAGACTCGGACTCGAGCCTAGTTTCCAATATAAACTTCAGCGAAATACTTTGGCCTAGCAGTTGGGCCCTAGGCCAGGCAACATCATGAGCCAAATTGGCCAAAAATTACTTCACTTATGACGTCAGTCACAAAAAACCGCAACTCCCAACCAAAAAATTTTTTTCAAGTGCTGACTAGAAGACTTGCCGAATCTTTTAAAGGTTTCAACAGCTCTCTAGCGTAAGCGGCAGAGGAGCTATGGCGTTGGTAAGGTAACTGACAACTGCTGGTGTTAGGCCCATTTCAAAGTACAAATATATCGTATCCCGGCTCTGAAAGTGTTAATCTTAATAACGCTTTCACTACTAGCTGACGTATATATACATTGTTTGAATTTGTTAATGTGTTTCCAGCCAATGTAAATAAACGTTTTTGCTAATAAAAAGTTCTCGGAAATGTACATGCGTTTAAAATCCCAATTCCACAGTGGTATGTAGTCTATAAACGTCCTAGGCTGAGTTTATGTAACATTAGGTTTTGGAATGAGAATCCAAACTCTTTGTGGCTCAGAGGCTGTGTAAATGCATGGCTTTTTTGAGTTGGTCCACCTAAGCAAGACCAGGATCTGGCAGTGAATGTGATTTTGTGCAATGCAAGTGCTTTGATATGTTGCCAAATGTTAGGAAAGCATGTAAAAATGTATTAGAAACTTTTTCGTAAGCATGTTTAGGCATGTTGAATAAGTTTCATTGTCTGATGCCAGTGTAGAGCTGCTTTTGTTGTCTCAAAAAAAAAGTACCAGAGCAAAAAAGTGGCTCTGGTAAGCTCAAGGCTTGTTGCAGTGGTATGTAGCCTAAAATGTTTTGAAATTGATTTGATATGTTGGCAATTGATTAGTGTAAAGGCAACAAAACGTTTGCGAGGTTTACTGTTTTAGCCTAAACCTGGAAAATGACTATCAGTATCTGCCTTCTGCAGAAGCAGACAACACTTGAATTTCCCACCAAAACTGCTCAGTAACCGTGGACATTAGGGGAACCACCCAGAATCAAAAGTGTGAAAGCATAGATAATTTTTATTTCAAAGTCTTAACAATCAGGCATATAGCTATGAAACATGCCAGTCACTTAACACTTCTTATTTTTTAGTTGCTTCAAAACAGCCCTGCAAGGAAATCCCCTTGCTCTTCTCCTACCCCAAGAACTACAACTGATGGCCGGGTAGTAAATGTACGCAGTCGCTGGTCACCAGATCATCGTTCTTCACCTGATCGGGGTGATAGAAAAAGCCCCAGTTCACCAAGTGTAAAAGGTTTGAACAATTATACCTTACTGATATTGAGCGAATGAAGCAGTTGTAGTGTTTATTTGGCTTTTTCCTTAGTTGGAAAGTGTCATGCATGTGATGTATTGATAGCATTCTATTTGAATTCATGGTAAGTTTCAGTATTTTTGTTAGTCAGCATGTACATTGACTCGATAAAGATATACTTCATAGTTTTGATATGTGCATGCTTGTTATAAAACAGAACTGTATGTCCTTCTTAAAAGAGAGCTCTGAAGAAAAAATTAATTGAAAATGCTTTGTCATGGATTTTGACAATTACATAGCACTTTGGAAGGTGCAGAAACTAAAGGAGCCTATGATAACTGCACTATGATTGTTTGCATTATGTGTTGAAATAGCACAGTCAGTAATCATAACTAAACACATGAAGGTAAATATCGATTACCTCACATCAGTGTTAACCTTGGTGTTAGCTTGCTTAATACTCAGTGACCTGATGGTATATTACAATGAAGATTGAAATGACTATGTTGATGTATTATTGAATGCATTAAAATGAAGAACATTTACAGAAGATGAAATACCTTTGTGATTTTTATTTTTGTCTCATGATTAGATGCAGTTACGCAACAACAATTTTCAATGAAAAAAGTTTGTCTATTTTTGTAACAAATATTCTGTGCTGGTCATTGAGCAGTAATATGAAGAATATTTACAACATGTAGGCTGTCTTTCTTTAGACATGGTGCATGTAGTGCTCAGATGTGGCTTGCAAATGTGTGGAGTTGAGTTTGTGTCAGAGTGTTTGGAAGGGCTGATTCTGCGAAGTGTAAATAGTTGCATCAGTGAATGACATGTAAGTAAGTTTTGATAAATGGGTTATGAGGCAGAATGGAACAAAACAACATCTGTCCTGTTAAGAAAAGTGATGGCGCAAAACTTAGCCAATCCTTCCAGATGTAGCTATTGTTGCATATCTGCATCTGAAGAAGTCTCAATGCAAGGCCTCTCCTACGCAAATGTGCCTGCAACAGCAAAAGTTTGATTTTAGGTCAATTTCCAAGTACGATATATTCGTACACCGGCAGCAAACGTGTTAAATAGCTGAACTAAGCAATTGTAATATGATGCTAATATTACATTCAGAATTCTTGTGAAAATAATTCACACTGTAGCCAGGCACATAGACGATCCAGAGTAAAAATTTAACAGATGAATTGCTTTAGCAGCAACCTCCAGCAATTATCATAGAAAATATTTGCAAGAAACTAACAAGTCTTAACAGTACTCTACTGAAATTAACTCAATGATCGATTAGTGGTTGGGCAGTTTTGTCCCCTTTGTGCTGTTTTGCCGCCCTATAGCCCCCTTTGTTTATTTCACCCCCCTTGCCCCTCAAAATTGCCCCCAAGAGGGTGATTATACTCACTTTGCGAACAACTGAATTAGGCAGGTACTACTTTGAAAATGTGCTAAAATAATCAAAACCGTCACACGTTGGTTGTAACATGTTGACAAGGACTGCATCCCTGTTTTCAGCAGAATGATTACTCATGTGCAAAATTCACAACAGCTTGCCCCATCAGCTTTCTGCAAGTGGTGGCCCCATGTTGTGCCTGCTACACATCTGGAGAGGCGAATGGGAACAGTGCAAGTACTTCTCCTCAGGGAGACTTCAAACCCATACATAATGGCAATTTTAAGAAACTGGAACATTATTTCATTCACAGGAAAAGAGTGCGAACAGATTGAGGAAGCTAAATGATAGTCCTGAGATGTTGTTGAAGTATTGTGGTTTTAACACTGTGGAGCTAGACCAGGGTCTCGAAAATGCAGCATGCGATTTGGCCCCTGATGGCATTTTGTGTGGCCCGCGATGCTTTTTGGGAAGTTTCAAATAATCAGCAGTTCAGTTATTTAGTTGATTCACAGTACTTGGGAAGCGAGTGAACAAGTTCCTAGAGATGGCTAGAAATGAATTGCCTAGAGCTCACAATACCTTTCGCAGGAAACATGTGCAAACTGTTTTTGGTAAGGTTCAGGTACTGCAATTGTTGTGTGTTATAATGCGGACCTTGGGTAGTCATAATGTGGCCTTCAGGTTACTTTACAATTCATCATTTGGCCCCCGAAGCAATTTGAGTTTGGGACCCTTGAGCTAGACAATGGGTGGAAACTTTCAACTCAGGCTTTAAGCCAGCAAAGTCTGCTGCCCAGGCCAAGGTAGGCATATCGTAAGCCCTCAGGTGGCTGACTTTGTTAATGAATGGATCCCACTAGGAGGATGTGCATGTGGAAGTTCATAGCCTGCTCCCTGTGTTTAATACAGATATGTGGCCCAAAATCATGTGCGCTATTTCTGCAATTCATGGAGAAATCTAGTGTTGCCCTGCAAAGAGTTGAAACTAACAAATCCACATTCCATAATCCTTGTTGGAGACTTCAATGCATGTGTTGAGAACAATGCTATGGTATGGAAGGGCATGATTGATGAACATAATGGTGCTAATCTACATGATTATGCTTCAATTGTATTGTAAGAACCAGAGCTGCAGAGCCAGAACTCAAATTTCAGGCTCTGGCTCCAACCTCTGAAAGTTTTTGGCTCTGGCACCAGAACGATTTGGTCCATTGAAAAAGAAAAAAACGTATTGTTTGTATGACTTGCTTGCCCAACCAACAATGTTTGTTAAACCAGGAACCAAATTTCAGGCTCTGGCTCCACCATCTAAAATATTTTGGTCTCTGGCTCTGGCTCTAGCCATTCAAAATTGCTTGTGGTCTAGCTCCACAGCCCTGGTAAGAACACAGTGCATTACGAACATTTTCAGCACAGAGAAATACACAAGTACACCTGGTACAGAGATTTGTTGGGTCAACTGTTACTCATTGATTTCTGTATCATTTCTGCTGACTTGTTGGACGTTTATGGCAAAAGGGGTGCAGATATGTCAATAGATGACCTGCTGGGGTGTGAAAGTCCTCATGCACTTGACCAGGATTCAGCTGCATCTGATCAAGCTGGAATGAAAATAGCAATAAAAAGACTGAGGTGTTATGATTCTCCAGAAATCCAGGTCAGTGTATGCTGCAAGTAAGCAACAATGCATTGCAGCAGGTCAAGAAGTTGAAGTGCCTCAGGTATTCATAAGTGATGGAAGGTAGAAAATGGAGATTGATGCATGGATTGATAAAGCAAACACGTATTTTGTGAGCTTTATCGTTCTGTGTTTTCAGTTTTTAAGCTGGTCTTTGTTCCAATCCTCACCTATGATCATGAATCATGGGTAATGACCTAAAAAGTGCTATCTCAAGTATGAGCAGTAAAGATGAGATATTTGCAGAACATTAACAGCATGACACTCTTCAACAAAGTGCACAGCTGTGAAATTTGTAAAACTGTGCATATCAAGCCAATTCTCCTCCAAATAGATAGATCCCAGCAATGATGTTTTAGCCAAATGATCAGAATCCCCCAAGAAAAATTGGTGTTAGAGTCCTGTTGACTACACCCACAGGAAAGCAGCCCAGAGGTTGAACCATGAACTAGGTGGCATGATGACATTTCTGACCAGGTTTGGCCTGTTTTTATTCACATCGAGGCATTAACTTTATTTGTGTGAAGACAAAAATTGTTATTTTATTTAGACAAAATTTTATATGAAATTCAAAATAAAAAGACAAGTTTCATTAGCATTGTGCAAGGATTTAGTCTTTCAAGTTTGCTCTTATACTGAAATAGGTGGAAAATATGCAGTTCAGGGGATGTTAACTCTATGGCGTCCGGCTGCTTTAGGGGATTTTCGGAAAAAAAACGCCTAAATGCACGTAGCATTGCACGGGAATTTCTCCGGTCCGGTATGCTCTACAGACCTGGTAAAAGTCTCAAAAGACGCGGCAAGTCTTCTAGTCTGCACTCGAAAATAAATTTTTTGCTTGGGGGTTGCGAGTTTTTTTGTGAGTGACGTCATAAGTGGAGGACTTTTAGGCCACCTTAGCCCACTTTGCCTGGCCATGGGCGCCAACCGTTAGGTGGTAGTATTTCGCTGAAGTTTTTACTGGAAACTAGGCTACTATCCGAGTCTTTTAATACTTTGGATGACCTGCTGGGGCTTCGGGTTGTAAAGTTATGATCTAAGTTGATAAAATTTGACTAATTTGTTAATTAGATAATTAATTAATTTGTTTATTTAAGATCATAACTTTTGAACCAGAAATGCTAGAAAGTCGATCAAAGGCTCAAAAGACTCGGACTCGAGCCTAGTTTCCAATGAAAACTTCAGCAAAACACTTTGGCCTAGCGGTTGGGCCCTAGGCCAGGCAACATGAGCCAAAATGA
>Ga0210059_1009767_pt1 | contig 14920 bp, 12 predicted proteins | sample Ectturendosymbi2_FD_188042 | JGI IMG/M metagenome (GOLD analysis project Ga0210059, IMG submission 188042) | Ecteinascidia turbinata endosymbiont from Florida, USA - Sample 2 (SPAdes) (version 2) | ecosystem: Host-associated > Tunicates > Ascidians > Unclassified | place: Key West, Florida...
CAGAGAACCAGCTTTGAAGCTTTCGAGTACTTTGAAAACAACGTAGCTTCACGTTCACTACAGCCTTGTGTCTTATAAAGCTGCTGAGTTCCTGTCGTATGTTATTAGATATAGAACCCAATAACACGACCTCACAATTTCAAACGTTTGTTGCTAACAGACTGGAACTGTTGCATTCTCTTACTTCAGTGCAGCAGTGGAGATATGTTCCCATGGCTGTAAACCCGGCTGATGTAGCATCGCATGGTCTCTCGCCTGAAAAGGTAAATTCAGCCGACATGTGGTTCTACGGCCCAAAATTTTTACATGAATGCGAGAGCCAGTGGCCAGAGCAGCCAGATTTCATGGAGGGATTGGAAGAAGACGACCCGGAGCTGAAGAGGGTCAAGATTTGTATGACCATATAGACTGACACGGTGAAAGGCGCAACGTATCGTTTACTCAGGCGCTACTCGAACTTTGCTGATCTCCAAAGGTCAGTTTCGTGGTTACTAAGATATCACTGCTTTCTGAAGCATAAAACAAATCAAGAATTTCCTGCACCTCCTCGTAGTTTTTTGAACTTGGAAGAAATGCGGAAAGCCAAACTGGCATTTGTTCGTGCTGTGCAAAGGGAGGTGTTTCCCAAGGTCATGGATGTGTTATACAACCACCCAGATTTTAACTGTACGAATGCACTGTTGACCGACGAAAAAATCCAAAGTCATCCGAGTTTACCTGATTTGCGGATGCTATGCCCGTATCATTTGAACGGCATATTGTGAGTTGGTGGTCGTCTTCAAAACTCGTCGCTTCCAGTATCCGCCAAACATCCGATCTTACTACCAAGTAAGCATCCTGTTACCGATCTACTGATTCTTAGTTACCATTGAAAGGAAGGTCACATGGGCAGTTCGCATGTGCTTAACGCTTTGACCAAAGAATTCTGGATTCTGAAGGGCAAGTCCGCAGTTAAGAAAGCCCTTGGATTGTGCTATGTTTGCAAGTACTGGAAGGCTGCGGCTGGAAAGCAACAGATGTCGCCCCTGTCAGCCCATAGGGTTACACGGAATCCACTCTTTGCGGCCTGTGGTACGGACCTGATGGGACCTCTTTACGTAAAAATTGGAAGTAACGTCAAAGGCTATGAGGCTATGTGTGCGTTTTCAACTGCTTCGCAAAGCAGGCTGTGCATTTCGAAATCGTGCAGTCGCTTGAAGCAAGCGCCTTCATTCAGGCATTTCGACGGTTTTGTAACAGACGAGCTGCTCGAGTCCGTCACGTTTACTCTGACAATGGAGGAAATTTCGTCCTTGCCAACGAAGAATTGAATGAAGTAATAAGGGTGTGGAATAGCAAGAAATTCCAAGATACCATGTTGCAAGAGCGGATTGCATGGCACTTCAGTCCTCCCTGGCATCGCATCATAACGGTATCACAGAACGGTATTTCCGAAGTGTTCACAAGATTTTGCGAGCCATTTCCAGAGAGTCAACTCTGGATGAGTTTGATCTATTGACATTGATGACTGAGGTCGAACGGATTCTGAATGATCGCCCCATCACTAGTCTGCCTTCGGGGCAGGATGAATTGGCAGCCTTGACACCTGGCATGATTCTTTCTAGTTCAATCAACGATTGTGCATCTCCAGATGTGTTTCTGAAAGCCGAGGGTTACCGTCGTTCGTGGCGAAAGACACAGTACCTAGCTGATGTGTTTTGGGACAGATCGCTCAAAGAATATTTACGGCGACTGCAACCACGAGCGAAATGGTATGGATCCTGCCGAATGTCAAAGTCGGCGACCTTGTATTGATCAAAGATAAGAACACCAAACGAGGTTGTTGGCCAAAGGGGGTCGACGAGTCGGTGGTGCCTGGAAATAATGGACTGATGCGTCGCGCTCATAAAAGAACGGTGCGTGGCTCAGTGGACTGTGACATACGCAAAGTGTGTTTTCTGGAAGGAATTCGAGATACATTCAATTAAGACCGGCTTATGGCACTGGCATATTGCTGCATCTGTGTTTATTGCACACTGTGTTTATTGCACGCATAGTAATATTGACACACCTATAGTAGTGTTTGTTCCTATTGCGTGATGATTCGGTTGCATAATTATTTGTGTTTCATGCTTCTCGCAATTTTAAGCAAAAGTTGTTCTGCATTCGTGCCCTGTGTTTTGCTCAGTTTCCTTGTGTGCGGAGTCGATTGTGTGAAGCGCGAGCGTTTATGATGTTCCGTTCTATGTGTTGGTACATGAAGTTCTTTGCGTTCCTTGCAATGGTACTCACAAGGACCTTGAAACGGTTGTACTCGGATAAACCCTGATTCGCTTTAGCTGCATTATAGAATTGATTGAAAACGCCCCTGCGTAGCGTTTTGAGGGGCAGATGTGTTACATTCACATGCGACTGCAGTTCAGTGCTGATGCCATGTGATTAGTGGCAACCAATCATCAGCGGATTGCCTTTGCTGTGTGACGAAACTTGGAGATCTTCCATGTGAACTGTTGTGGTCATAACTTGTAACGCTGGTGTGTTTTTGCCGTTTGAAAACATCGGTTGAGTAGTTGCTGTAACGTGTGGGTACGGGCTAGCGTGTGCTAGGCAGCAGTTGTGTGAACCAAAGGGGTTCCTTTAAGTTGCGCTCAACAGGAAGGATTTCCCAGGATCGGTTCAGTATTTGGCCGTAGACAGATCTGTTGCTCCGTTCCGGTTCGTCAGTCAGTAAGGAATCGGTGTAGCGATCTGGAATTTCCGACCCGGTCTCTAGCCAGTGGAAAGAACGCTACATAGCCTAGATTCCAAAGTTGCACTCAATTTATCATCATTTGCAAGCTAGACCATCACTGTGGATAGCTTCACATTTTGCTATTTTTCTTTCACCATATACATACAAAGGCAATGGACCCCCAAAAAAATTTGTGGACCACTGGGGGTCCATGGACCATCAGTTGGGAACCATTGCATTAGGTGCACCACATTATAAGGCACACTTGCATTTTTTGATAGAATTAAGTATTTTAAATGCGCTTCATGGTCCGAAAAATATGGTACGCTGAATGAAAAGATCTCTGGATCAGCTTTCTTTGAAGTATATTGGTCCTAAAACTTGGTCTGATATTCCTGAGAATTTGAAATCTCATTTGCCTTATTCATTTGGGAAACAATATCAAAACGCCCTGCTATGTCGCCAGAATACCTGTTGATATTCATTTTATATGCATGTAAATTTGTGTAATATTGTGTTGACATCCTTTTCCCTCCTTTTGTTTTCCTCTACAGTTACTCACTCCACCCTCCTAGACATAGGCCTGCTTTTACCAGACTGTTTGTTTGCTTATTTTGCTTGACATTGATTTGATGCATTTCATTGCTTTTTTTACTGCTTTTGATACATCTTCAAATAAAAATTTGATTGTGCTAGCAACAAGGCTAGCTTAGAACTTGACCCGGGCGGTCTTTCAGCAACCCTTTGTGATTCAACATATAAGAACATGATCATTGAATTGTGAAACCTGAAATTTCTGATGATTTTATATTCTCATCAACCTTAAATTGATTTGTGACCTTTGATGTTACTGTTTTTCCTCTAGCTGCATTTGTGTTATTTCATACTTTCCAGAGGGGCATTGGACTTCAAAGCAAATAGACAACGAGGCTGAGGAAGATCACCAAAAATGGAGAAGGCAGGTGGAAGAGGAAATTGAGAAAATTTGCATGAGTCAAGCGGATGCTATGAATTTATTAAAATGGAGAAAAGCACTTAAATCGGCAAGTCATTAGGTTAATCCCACCACCTCCAAATGGAAGATAATACCAGATTTAAAGCGTGGACTGCTACTTGCTCTGCAATGTGGTATGACTAATGTTTTTGTGTGCCCTTGTGATATGCACTATGAGTCTCATTCAAATATTATTTTATTATCAGAGATATACTTTCACAATACAGCAACAAACAAAACTGTTCATCAAAGCAATATAATCAACTAAACAGATTTCACCGTTTACCTTAACCAAAACAAATGAACCATATTCAAACCTCATTGACAAAGGAGAGTTTCCTTGCACCAATGACGAAGTATTGTCAATGTCTAGAATACATGCAGCCAGTGCATAAAACCCTGGAGCTGATTGGCAATTTGTAAGGAACAGATTACTCAGAGTTGAGTTGCACGTGGAATACACAGCAACATTCAGCAAATCTAAAGACAAGGAATCGACTCCATCATAGACCTTCCCTGTGAAAAGACAGGAGACATTTCAACTACCACCAACCAAATCCATACAGGATCCAATGGTTGAGTCTAACACTGCATTTTTGTAAATTCTTGAGTCTATGACAGTGAGTAAACAGAACTTATTTCAGGAAGCTGCAAGAAATGATTATCTTTGATTTAATAGGTACTTCTTGTTGCAAAAAAGGGAAAGAAAATTCAGTTGCCTACATGGTAAATGATGCAGTTCCCCTTTGCAAATATCAAACAGAGTAGAACTAACCCTCAGCCTTTTGTTCTGTTAACATTAGGATGAGTTTCTACCTAACCCACTCAGATTCAAGTGCTCCTAGAATTATTCCACAAACTATGCAAAATCAAATATCTATACTCTTCAAAATAGTAACTCCAACAAAGCAACTTTTGAAACTGAAAAACTTTCGGAATTTTTGCATTGCTATTAGAGACTAAAGCTTCAAAAAATCTTCGCTAAAACAAACACATATTATGCCCGGTTAAAACAACACACTGTACTTAGATGAAAAATAGGACTGGGGTCAACTGAGAGCACAAAGGTATTGAGGAAAACATGCATCAACAAAAGAAGCATCACCTTCCCCAGGTGTGGTTACAAAGCATGCCATATATGTACTGTACAATCCCGATATAAATGATATAAGAAACATATAGTTTTCCCATATTCCATAAAACTGTTGTCGTGGATCAACAAGAGTTTTCCATAGTAAATGTTTGTTCCACAACTTAAGATTCTGCATTAAAAAATAACATCACTATAGTTCAACAAAATTCAGGAAAAGGGTGAATAATTCAATTCGACTACATTACACAAAAGTCTATAAATTATTTTCACTGTGATGTTACCACTTACATATGCCAACTACACATCCCATCACAAAATCTTAAATCACAGAATGTGATCTGATTGTATCTATAAAACATGATCAATTGTTTAAGCCGTAACAAGCACAGTTCATGACTGTTTCCAATGCTGTTTTATGATAGCAGGCAGATAGGACAAAAAAATATCTGTTCACCAACAACTGGTGAAACTACAAAATCTGTAACACATGATTTGTAATGAATCATGTAATACATGATACATGATTCATGTAAAAAATTGGTTCTCAATTGTGTTGGCACTACAGCAATATTTGTTGAAGCACTACAAAGTTTTTTTCATTCTTTTATCAACATAAGTGCATGCAAGCTAAAGGTGATTGAAATGTTTAAACTTTTCAAGGTATGATGCTGATCGTTGCATTATCATTTCTGAATTAGTATGGAATAGTAAGATGCTGTGGCAGACAGGTGTGCCAATTGAAGAAAACATCAGTGCAATTTTCAGAGGATCACATATTAAATTGCTTGGTTTTAGCGTTTTTGTACTTTATTTGTCAAGTGACCTCGACCAAAAGACCGCAGAGTAACTTCGCAGTTTTCAAGTCAAGCTGCTGCCAGCCACTGTCTAGCACTTTTAGTGGAGTTCTTCACACAACCAATTCAATTCTGAACATCAATTACGGCAACTTTGAATACCAATAACAGCACTTTCACGTCCGGCCGCATTTGGGGATTTCTGAAAAAAATACTGAAACACACATGGCTTTGCGCGAGAACTTCTACGGACCTGGTTGAAGTGTCAAATGATACGGCAAGTCTTATAGTCTGCACACGAATAAATTTTTTTGGTTGGGGGTCGCAGATTTTATGTGAGTGACATCATATGTGGAGAACTTTTAGGCCATCTTGGCCAACTTTACCTGGCTCTGGGCGCCAACGGTTAGATGGTAGTATTTCGCTGAAGTTTTTATTGGAAACTAGGCTACAATCGTAGTATTTCGCTGAAGTTTTTATTGGAAACTAGGCTACAATCCAAGTCATTTGATATTTTGGATGACCTGCTTGGGTGTCAAGTTCAAAAGTTATGATCTAAAGTAGTAAGAAGAGTTTTGACTATTTCGCGAATTAGATAATTAATTAATTTATTTATTTTAGATCATAACTTTTGATCCAGAAACGCTAGAAAGTCGATCAAAGTCTCAAAAGACTTGTATTCGAGCTTAGTTTCCAATAAAAACGAAAACACTTTAGCCTAGTGGTTGGGCCCTAGGCCAGGTAACACGAGCCAAACTAACCCCAAAACTACTTCACTCATGACGTCCCTCAAAAAAAATCTGCAACCCCAAAGAAAAAAATGTTTTTCGAGTGTAGACTAGAGGACTGGACGATCCATTTGGGGCCTTAAACAGCTCTCTAGCACAATCAGCAGAGGAACTATGGCATTGGTAAGGCAACCGAAATCTGCTGTTTTTCTGCTGAAATTTAGGTACGAATATATTGTATTGTACTTTTGATACTTTGGATGACCTGCTGGGGTTTCAGGTTCTAAAGTTGTGATGTAAGTTTTGACTAATTAGATAATTAATTAATTTGTTTATTTTAGATCATAACTTCTGAACCAGAAACGGTAGAAAGTCGATCAAAGGCTTAAAAGACTCAGACTCGAGTCTAGTTTCCAATGAAAACTTCAGTGAAACACTTTGGCCTAGCGTTTGGGTCCTAGGCTAGGCAACATGAGCCAAAATGACCCTGAAACTACTTCACTTATCACATCAGTCACAAAAAATCCGCACCCCCCAACCAAAATAATTTTTTTCGAGTGCAATCTACTAGACTGGCCGATCTGTTTGAACCCTTGAACAGCTCTCTAGCGCAATCAGCAGAGGAGCTAGGGCGTTAGTAAGGCAACCAAAAACTGCTGTTTTTTAGGCCGAAATTGAAGTACGAATATATCGTAGACCAGCTCTCAAAGTGTTAATTAGGGGATTAATTAACGAATTTGTAGTTTTCAGGTCATAACTTTTGAAGCAGAAACACTACAAAGCTAATCAAAGGTTCATAGGTCTCAAACTTTTGTCTAGTTTCCAATAAAACCTTGAGCGAAATACTTCCCTTTTGCGGTTGGGGTTCAGGGCCCGAAAACCCCAGCCAGAATAGCCTGAACCTAACGCATTTGTGGCGTCACTCACAAAAAAAACAAAACCCAAATTTTTTTTCATTGCGAGTAGAACACTTGCCGAGTCTTTTAAGGGTTTGAATAGCCCTTTGGCACAATCAAATGACGAGTTATGGAGTTGCATGTATCAACTGGTGGTAACAAGCCTGAAAACATCTCCATCACACAATGATTAATAGTGCAATCCTGGTCCAATAACACTGAAGGATCAGCATGTTTTGCCCAGCCTTAAAAAGCTAACACAATTCAGGGTTATGTAAAGCACGAGAACTGAAATCAGTTTTGAGAATTATTCAGCAAATTTGAGAATCATATTGCTTCGTTTTTGAGCAAAAAAAAAAACAGCAGGAAATTTCTTCCTACCAACAGCGTATGATATGAAATCCTACCTGAGAAAATGCTTTGGAACTAGCAGCATTTCAATTGATTTTGCCTTTTAGGAGAAAAGCACTAGAATTGTTAGTTGCATCCTTACTAATACCCCTAGCGGGAATTTGTAAAATGGAAAAGATGACATTACACAACGACAACAGTTCTCATAGAACCTTTGCAGCAAAAAATAAAGATATTCACATACAAACACAGCATAAAACATACATTCTTACTTTTTTCTTTTCAGCTCGTTCAGGTTTTCTATTGCAATGAAAATTGAGTATCTTAGCTACAACAAGGCTAGTTTCCAACTTGGCTGCAGACAGCTTCATGTTTTCTGCAGGAACATTTTTCAGGCAAAAAGAATTAAAAAAATAAACTTCCTGTAACAATACATTGCAATTTTCAGGTACATTGGTGCAAAATTCAATATTGAGTTACGCAAACACCTGACAAAAATTTTCAAAACACAACTGATTTGTGTGTTATCATTGATTGTTTCAATAAAATCCATAGTCCCATTCCAACACACCGTATTTACTCGATTGGTAGCCACCTTTGATTGTTAACAGCACAAAATGTCAAAAAATTATTGTGGACTGCACTTGATTGTAAGCCGCACTTGAACATAGGTTACCTACGCCTCGGAGATACATTCGAGTTTATCAACCACGGTAATAATGCACAAACCACTACAACTGCTTTGTGTTCATCATGATCTGTCCTGAGAAGGATGTGCATGTGATGCTGAACAAATATGGGGTCTTCTTCTTCTTGCATATGGAGGTTTCCCTCCGAGATGCACAATTTGTTTATTGCGGAAAAGCGTGCACAATCACGACACATGAATCACAGCACATGAGCCATAGTGAGACACTGGCATGTGAACACGATACAACAACGTGATACAGCACGTAATTGCACAAAGGGCAGTTGCAATTTTTGGGCCACCGCGGGCGTTAGCAGCATTGGTCCATGAGCTGAGTGCTAGGTTCCTTGCTCAATCGAACAACCGGCAAAGGGAATCGAACTCCTGCCTCACAATTGTGAGGCCAGCTCTTTAATGAAAGAGCTAACCGGCCACCTCAACATGGGGTAATAATAATTGTTACTTGTATCGTCAAAAAAGAATACAGTTTTTGGAGCAATCATAATCGATTAAATGGACCAAAAATGACAGTTATCAGAATCGATTACATTAAAAATGACAGTTATCGTAATCGATTACACTACCAATTTAATAGCAATTGATGAATACTTTCACGCTTGAACATGAACCATAGTTTTTTATGAACCACAGCTTTGGAGGCTGGATTTTCTCCTATATCATTGGTTATAATTGCAAAATCACAGTAGTGACACTTAAAAGCACTAGTGTTTCTGTATGCTTTCGAGGAACCAGTCGACTGCCATCTGCTTTCGTCTTTTTGCGACGATTCAAACTTGCACATATCTCTTTTCAAGTATGTACTTTCTACGATGGGTGTAAGCAAGGAATTGACCACAATTTATTTGCACAGGTAGGCTGGTTTCACATATTTTATTACATTTTCAATGCTGCGGGCATGAAATGTAGCCTGTATAAAATTTGCTAGCAAATGTTAACATTGAAACAATTGTAGAAAAACACAAACTTTTGCTAGAAATAATCATCAAATTGACACTTTGGTTACGGAAAACTTAGCCGCACATCACGAGGGTCGTGTTGATTTTACGTAAAATCATTCAGAGTGCATCCATAAATAGTGTAGCAGTAGGCTATATGTATAATTCGTAGGGAAGATTTTTTGACCTAAAAACTTAAAACTTTTACTGTATAATTTACAAAATTTGACTTTGTTTTGACCTTCAACAATTTCCTGCATTTGCAACTGAAATGTGGAATACAAAGCAGATATTAGAAATCAAACAAAATGAAGCAAAAATCAAAGTGTGAAAGACCCAATTAAATGAAAGTTAACTAACCATGGACGAAAATGAATTCGAAAACACATGAGAAAAAAATATCCCGTGCCACTAAATATCCTGAAGTCAATGAAACGGTTCTGCATTGTTACACTCAAGCACTAAGCAAAGCATAACATTTACTGCCTACAAACTTTCTACATATGCATAATAGGTTGAGAATTTACCAAAGTACTAGCTTACTTGTCTTTCAATCATCTAGTAGTACAGTGTTTTTTTTTAGTTTTTAAAGGGTGTTCTGGTGTAGCTTCAGGGTGTCAACACCATTTTCCCTTCTATGGCTGATACTTTCAACTCATTTTCACAAATACATAACTTTTCGTCAAAATATGCTTAATTATTTGAATACAGCATTTCACCTTTGTCAAACAAACTAAAGACAATTTCATAAATAGAATGTTTCAATGTAGACCTACATACTCATTCGTTTGCTCATTTTCGTGCCCGCTTTCCTTTTGGAGAGGATCGTGGGAGCAGCAGCCCTAGGATGACCCAAAATACCTCATGATCAACAGCAATCTCAGATAGTTCTGCTGGCTCCACACCAAGGCGAGACCAAGCAAGGTCGGAGATGTAGTCACACCACCTGGTCCTTGGACGGCCAACTTGGGGCCGCTTTCACCATGTTTCTTGTCGAACTTCTGCACTTTAACAGTCTTTTACAAACAGTTTAAGGTTGATATGACCTAGCATACTCAACTGAAGACTAGCAGAAGTTCCACAAGAAACACTAAAAGACAACCCATATGCAAGTAATTAAAGGCAGTTTCTATCATATTACAGGTATTTATGAAGTCATTAGCTAGCATTTCACAAGACTGACAAGTAACGGATTGTATGTGAATGTCACTTGTGATGTCATAGAACAAACAAAAGGAAGTTGTTTAGAGCCAATTCTACTGCGTTTATTTGTGATTTTTTTGTAGAAGTTCATAAATGTTAGTCTTGAAAATAATGTTTGGAAACACAGCGATGTTTTCTATCAAAACCAACAAATTTAAAAAAAATTTTTTTTCGGCACCTGTATCAAATTAGGCAAGCAATGTAGGGGTCAAAAATGTAAATATCATGAAAAGTATTGGTTTTAGGTAAATTTAAACTGCATATTTGAAAAGCCCAACCTAGAAAACATAGGTATAGACACCAATTTCATTAGGATTAGACTAGCAGATCCAGAGTTATATTCATTTTTGTGTTGCTCAACAATGCAAATGCTATCTAGTGGTAAAAATACAAAAGCAGCGATAAATCAAAAACCGCTCAACCAATTTTTGCAAAATTGGTGTCAATTTTCCTAAAAATTTGTAGCTGCAAACACATGCGAAAAGGAACGAAAACCTAAACCATGTGGTTCCGAATTTCAGAAATTTGGGCTGATTTATAATGAAATGACCCTTTCATATTTCTGCCTGCAATCCAGCATACTAATTTCTGACAACTAAACTAGCTTGGGACAAAAGGAGAGAGCACTTATCACGTCAATAGTGAATATGATGAATGAATGTGGAGTGCGATGTTAGGTTGAAAGGAGTGCGATGTTTGCTAAGGTTGAAAACACTGGCTGAAAGTAAAAGTAAATAAAAAAATTATCATTTTGGCAAAATATATGCTGCATACTGCAGTATGGGCAAAAAATTTTTTTGTAGCCATTTGCCAACATCCTCATATTTGCAGCCAAAGTGTGTGCATGAAATTTTTTTTCAAGATGAATATACACCCTGAAGGACCAAATTTTGGGTATTTTTTATTTCAACAATGGTATCCCAGACCTAAAAAACTATCTGGTACCAATTTTCATGCATTCAGCTGCCCTAGTATTCATGTGGTAACCAATTTTCTAAAGTGGGGAAAAATCTCCCTCTAGTGGCCAAATTTCACATCGCAATAAATCGAGAAGCGTTAAAGCAATTTCAAAAATTTTTTTTTATTGATCATTTTTTATACTCTTAAAGAAAAAGTACAAATAAAACGGTGTTATGACATATGGTTACAAAAAATCTTGAAAATTTCAATTTAAGCATGGAATGACCCATGAGTCAGCTAAACCGTCCAGCATCAAAAGCGGATCCAGTCAGCAAGTTCAGGGGGGGGGGTAATTTTAGCAATATTTGGGAATCAAGTCTCATTGCAGATTCACTACTATAAAAGAGATGAAGTATACTTTACAACACTGCTGTGACAAAACCATGGACAGCAAAATGGTCTTATATCGCGAATGTTGTTTTCCAAATTGTTCAAAATCATGGTGAAAAAAGTTATCTTCTTAGGTTTCAGATTTACCAATCGCCCACCCCCCTGGATCCGCCCCTGTCCAGCATTCCAAGTTCCCCCAATTCACTATCAATCTTTTCACAATTAACTTTAAGCTCAGATTTAGCAGTGGCATCAGAGAGCTTATTGATGCACAGTTCTACGGAAGCTTTCACCTGTGCAAAGTCAAAACATTCCGCCTGAAAAACTTTTAGCTGTTAGCGCTAACAAAAAGAAGGCACCATGAAGGCACTGTGTTCAAATTTTTTATTTTTATAAGTCGCAGTGAAACAACGCACATTGCATCATTTTTATTTTGTGACAGCTGCTTCAATGCGACCCAAAGACCCAAAACCGCAATCCAAGCTCTCAATGTTGCCTCACTCGACAACCACCTTGCTTTGCATGCACGCTGCAACTGCTGACCTTTTGTCTTCATTGTAATCTGATGCATCGCCAGGCAAGCTGATCACAATGGTGAGACAGTAAAACACCTCCACAATTGCATTAACGTGCCTTTGCAGTTTCGTACACCATACTGTACAAATCTGCGGCAGCATAGTAAAAGGCAAAAGCGTGACGGTGCACATGACAATGCACAGATACCAAACTTACATATTTCACTTCCAACTTCTGCGCCAGAAAATTGTGTCGGCCTATAACATTGCAGCCGTCCTTTGCATAAGCCACGTGTAGGAAAACATGCTTATCTCAATAACATATCTACGCTTTCAGAATTTAGGGTGTCATTGCAAAGTTTTAGGGTGTCATTTTGACACCCAAAAACGGCTTTAAAAAAACACTGCAGTAGTGGGCAAAACAACACCATTACTTCACTATTCACAGAAAAGCATTACATTATGACTTTTTTGATCAAATATCTTTGGTGTAGCTCTTTTTGACTTTTTTTGATCAAATATCTTTGGTGCAGCTCATGGTATCAGCATGAACTTTGGTTTGTGGACATTTCATACATTGATTTTTATATCCTCCTGATAATGTACTGCTGTGCGAAGCAATGCTAGCTTGCTACCACTTATTTATAACTTTCATCAGGTTCTTTAAAGTGTAGAATTGAAAATCGGGTCAGTGAAAATTGTCATCGGTAGAAGAGAATCAGTGAGAATCAGTGAAAATTGTCATCGGGTCGCTAGAATGGAAGAAAATCGAGTTCCTAGAATCAGAGAAATTGGGTCCCTACAGGTCCATACCAGGTACCTAACATTTTCCTTAAAAAAGACTGCTCTCATGTTACGCTATTGCTTGCAAACCTGATGTTTCCCAGAAATCTGGGAAACCTTGCTAGCAGGCCCGTAACCGGGGTGGCTAAAACCCCCTAGAAAAATGTTTGTACCCCTGGAGCGTCCCCCTACGTTCCATGTGTTGGACACAGTTTAAAAATTCTGAATCTGCAAGGGCTAGTGATTTCAGTGGACACGTCATATTTGCAGTTAAATGAGATATAATCTCTGACCTCACAGTTGCCATGATTGACAAAACTTCAAGTGGTTTTAACTTGTGTCATCATAAGAACTCTTTGCCTTCTACACTAATACTGTATAAGCTGATCAAAATGAAAACCTATTCGAATGCTAATTAAATATGTCACAGACATCACACCAAGCTCTGAAATGACATGATTTTATGCCTGATTTATTTGATTTTTATTGCTTAATTCAAATCATGATTTTTATTGCTTATTTGAATCGTGATTGAAACCACTGATTTAAATAAATTGATTTAGATCAATCATCCCTTGTTGCCACCATTTCATTTGTGTGCTTCCTCAATTTTATACTGAGGGTTTTGAGTATATTGCATAGCACCTACTTCACATTAGTAGTTCATGCCAGACAAATACAAAAAAAGCTTTTGTTTTTAATTTTAACAACTGTGTTCGGATGAAGAAATTTTGCCATACAGTTTGTTGCATGTTTCAAATGTTACCAGTTGAACAGACTTTTTGAAATCCATGGTGATATCAGAAAATACAATGCCACATGTATCACATATTTATGCATTCAGACAAGTAGGTTTAGGCCTAACTCAGCTCTGCTTGGGTTTCCTTGTTGAAAGCAACAGCTGGATTGTGAATGGAAAACATGAAAACTGTGAGGCAGATGCTAAGGAATATTGAAACATTTGGTTTCTGACAAATGTTCTAGAACAGTCTAGCATATCTTCATTTAGATGTGCTATTAAGAATCAAATGTCAAGTAATAACTTATCTAATTTCAAGTGTTTGCATGCACAGTGCAGAGAAAAAGTAATGGAACAGCAGAAACAGAAAATGCGTAGGGAGAACTTTGTTGCACAAAAGCTGTTTAGGCAAATTTTCCAAAAATCAGTAGACAAAACATCCTTCAAATTTCCTGCTACACATATGTCTCAAGCTGTGTATGGATCATCCTGTAGGCTATGGGTGCAGAATCTTTTGATTATCACAGGCCGCATGAATTGTTCATTTAGGCCGGCGGAACACAAACTCAATTAATTTTATCCTAAAAGTCTATCTTTATGTAACTATGAGGAAGAGTAACTTCTCTTGACTTGCTATCTAGGTACCTGCTTATCATGGAGCTGTGTATTGACACAATTTTGTACTCTACTTGGGGCAATTAAAATTATTATACGGGCTGTAACGAGTGTTCATGTGTCACAGGTTTCCCACCCCTGTTGTGTAGGCCATAAACAACCATACGGATAACACATCTACATTTCACTTCCCTTTAGCGCATCATCGTTAACACTTTGGCATCCGCTAGGATTTGGGGATTTTCAGAAAAAAAAACGCCTAAACGCTTGAGGCTTTGCACGGGAATTTCTCCGGTCTGGTATGCTCTACAGACCTGGCAAACGTCTCAAAAGATGCGGCAAGTCTTCTAGTCTGCACTCGAAAAAAATTTTTTGCTTGGGGGGTGCAGGTTTTTTGTGAGTGATGTCATAAGTGGAGGGCTTTTAGGCCACCTTGGTCCACTTTGCCAGGCCCTGGGCGCCAACCGTTAGGTGGTAGTATTTCGCTGAAGTCTTTTGATACTTTGGATGACCTGCTGAGGTTTCGGGTTCAAAAGTTGTGATGTTAGTTAGTAAAATATTTGAC